>OLLF01000241.1_pt1 | contig 144739 bp, 125 predicted proteins | sample 1604471 | NCBI WGS metagenome assembly OLLF01 (sample SAMEA104055714, study PRJEB20765) | soil metagenome | isolation source: soil
GACCCCTCCCCGAAAAATTCTTCGCTGCGCTTCGAATTTTTCGACCCTCCCTCAAGGGGAGGGTAAAAAAATCAGCGCGCGCGCAGCAGCCGGCGCAACGCGCGATCCTTTTTCAGCAGCACCTCGCGGCGCATCGCGGCGCTGCGCGACGCGTGGCGCTCGGCGTAGACCAGCGTCCATTTGCGGCCGCGCGTGAACTTCGCGCCGCTTCCGGCATTGTGCCGCGCGACTCTCAACTCCAGGTTGACGGTCCAGCCGACATAGGTCCGCTTCGGCCTGGTCTTGCTCAGCAACACATAGACGAAAAACTTCAACGGCTTCTCTCTTGAGCGCGGCCACGCCGTGGTGGATGATTTTCGTATCCCCCTTAAACCCGGGGGTAGTGCAGGGCTCGACCCATCGCTATGCCCTGCTGCGTGGGGGAGTCTATCGATGACGAAGCACCGTGCGAAGCCATCGACCGTCATCGTCCGTCGCCCGGTGCGACCCCTCGTTTCCCGAACCCCTTCCATGCCGGCGTCCATCCGGACCGCGGCGATCCCAACCTTGAACTCGAACAGGAGACCGTAGCGATGCGTATGCGTGGATTTGCGATTGCCGCCGTGCCGGTGTTGGCGGCGGCCCTTGTGACGACGGGCTATCTCGAGGCGGGCGCCGTCGGCCCGCCGAGCGGCATCGTCGCCAAGCCCATACCGCCGGGCTACAATTTCCCCACCGCCAAGGCCACGATCGACGGCTGGATCGCCGCCGGCAACACCGCGGCCATCCGCGGCCACGCCTGGGACCTGTGGGCCGGCATGACGGCGGCCTCGGGCCAGATCTATCAGGGCAAGAACCTGCCCATCTGGGACACCTGGTTCGGCAGCGAAGAACTGTTCCCGGCGCCGGGCGCCCTGAAGGTCACCAGCTTGGCGAGCTTGCGCACCGCGGCGCGCCAGCCGACGCATAAATTCATCCAGCCGCATCAGTTCACGCATGACAAGAAATTGCTCGCCGCCACCGCCGCGCTCGGACCGGCCGATGCCCGCGTCGTGTCGTTCAACAAATTCGATCCCGATGCCGCGGCCTTCATCGTCACGCCGCATCCCGGTCCGGCTGGCAAGAATTACGCCTACAACACCGCGGCCGGGCTGGGCGCCCTGAACAACGCCTGGCCGACCGGCACCAGCGGCCAGGACCGCGGCATCGTCGATTTCACCAACACCTCGATCGAGACCAAGCCGGTGATGAGCCTGGTGAAGGCGACGGGCCTGACGCCGTTGCCGCTGTGGCAGGGGCCGGGCGGCGCGACCAACGCCACCAACCCGACGCCGAACACCTGGAAGACCTGCGTGCTGATCGATCCCAAGGGCACGACCACGGGCGTCGCGCCCGCGACGCCGGCGCAGATCGCGGCCGCCAACAAGACGCCGGGCCTGGCCTGCACGACCTATCTCTACGGCTCGCTAAACCTTTTGTATCACTTCGTGCTCTCGGCGGTGGATGCCCAGGCGTTTCACAACGCGCAAGGCGGCCACGCCGTCGCCGGCGACTTCGCGGTGCTGAGCGCCATGCACGTCAACACCAAGGAGACCAAGAACTGGACCTGGCAGACCTTCTACTGGCAGCCCGGCGCCGACACGCCGAACGGCTTCCCCGGCAGCAAGGCCGGCCAGCCGGCCAACGTCGTCTCGCCGTGGAACAACTACGCGATGTGCACCGCCTACGACCAGGTGGTGAAACTGGGCAGCAAGCAGATGCAGGTCTGCTTCAATCCCTATCTGGAGACCTCGCCCAGCATTCCGGCGGGCATCACCTCCAACTGCATGAGTTGCCACGGCGTCGGCGTTGTCAACGCGGCCGCCAGCCCCTATCCGCCGGCCTACAAGTCGCCGATCGATTTCTTCCACGACGCGACCTATTTCAACGGCAAGACGACGCACACCGACTTCTCCTGGGCGGTGCCGGACGACGCGCAGTGATGTGAGGTAACGTCGGGATCAGGCGGCGAGCGCGCGCTCGCCGCCGGTCCACAGTCCGATCAGCGCCGCCTCGACGTCGCGCGGGTTCGTCATGCGGCAGAGCCGCGATTTGGCTTCGCGCCGTTCGTCCGCCGTCGCAGGCCGCGGTGCGTTCGCGACATACCAGCCCAGATGCTTGCGGAAGATCTTCAGGCCCAAACCGTCGCCGTAGAAGCGCAGGCTGTCGTGGAAATGCTCTAGCACGATGGCGAGCCGCGCCGGCAGCTCCGGCTCGACCGCGTCGCCGCTATCGCGCAAGGCGCGTTCGATCGCCGCCGCGATCCAGGGCCGGCCATAGGCGCCGCGTCCGATCATCACCGCGTCGGCGCCCGATTGCGCCAGCGCGGCGCGCGCGCTGGCCGCATCGACGATATCGCCGTTGACGATCACCGGCACGGCGACCGCCGCCTTGACGTCCGCCACCGCGCGCCAGTCGACCGCGCCGCCGTAGAACTGTTGCCGCGTGCGGCCATGCACCGTGATCGCCTGCACGCCGAGCTGTTCGGCGCGCCGCGCCAGCTCCGGCGCATTGCGGCTTGCGTCATCCCAACCCAGCCGCATCTTCAGCGTCACCGGCCGGCGCGTCGCGCCCACCGTCGCCGCGATCAGCGCTTGCGCGAGGCCCAGGTCGCGCATCAGCGCCGAGCCCGACAAGCCGCCCGTCACCTCCTTGGCGGGGCAGCCCATGTTGATGTCGACGATGTCGGCGCCCGCCGCTTCCGCCATCCGCGCACCCCGCGCCAGCCACTCGGCGCGCCGCCCGACGAGCTGGATCACCGTCAGGGGCAGTCCGTCGCCGACCGCGGCGCGGCGCACCACGTCGGGCCGGCCCTGCGCCAGGAGCTCGCACGCCACCATCTCGGTCGCGACATAGGCCGCGCCCAGCCGCGAGGCGGCGCGGCGGAACGGCAGGTCCGACACGCCGGTCATCGGCGCGGTCAGGACGCGGCCCGGGATCGTCACGCCGCCGATGGAAAAGCCTTGGCTCATGTCCTGCCGGTTTTCAAAACGGCCGGGACCATACCAGAAAACCGCCGCCGTCGAGACCGGGGCTGGCACCGCGGGCGCGATCTTGCCAAGCTTGCCCGATGTGGAAGCCGATCCTGATCTATGCGGTTCTTCTGGCTGCGGGCGCTTTCGCGCTGGAATGGCTGCAGTACAAATACGTCACCCGCATGTTCGCGACCGAAATCTATGTCGGCGTCCTCGCGCTCGGTTTCACCGGTCTTGGCCTGTGGGCCGGCTACCGCCTGACGCCCCGGCGGGCGGCGGAGGCGTTCGAGCGCAACGCGGCGGCCCTCAAGTCCCTGGGCGTCACCGACCGCGAATTCGCCGTGCTGGAATTGCTCGCTGCCGGGCGCTCGAACAAGGAGATCGCCCGCGACCTGGGCGTCTCGCCCAACACGGTGAAGTCCCACATCCTGCACCTGTTCGAGAAATTGGAGGTCCGGCGCCGCACCCAGGCCATCCAGAAGGCGCGGGAGCTGCGGCTGGTGCCGTAAGGCACAAGGCCGGCCATGACGGTGGCGGGTATGAAAACCGCCGATTTGCGCGATTTCACCCTTTCGGGCGATAGCGGAGGGGCCGCCGCCGCCCCTAGTCTTGGGCGTCGTCCATCGGGGGGAATGCCATGCTCAGAATCGCGCTCGTCTTCGGCGCCATCGCCGGGTTCATCGTCATCACCGTCATCATGGCGGGGATATTCCTGCTGCACGGCAAGAGCCATTTCACCTCCGAGTGGTTCGGCTACCTCGTCATGATCGTGGCGCTGTCGATGATCTTCCTGGGCGTCAAACGCTACCGCGACAACGAACTGGGCGGCGTCATCAAGTTCCTGCCGGCGTTCGGCCTGGGGTTGGGCATCGCCGCCGTGGCCGGCGTCATCTATGTCGCGGTGTGGGAGGGCTATCTCGCCGCCTCGGGCTACCATTTCATGGACAGCTATGTCGCCGGCATCATCGCGGAGAAGAAGGCGCAAGGCCTCTCCGGCCCGGCGCTGGCCGCGAAGATCGCCGAGTTCGACGCGCTGAAGGTGCAGTACGCCAACCCGCTCTTCCGCCTGCCGATGACCTTCCTGGAGATCTTCCCGGTCGGCCTGCTCATCGCGCTGATTTCGGCGGCGGTGCTGCGGTTCCCGCGCGTGCTGCCGGCGCGGGCGTAGGAGGCGTCTCTCACTCGTTCGGCGGATGCACCGAAATCAGCTGCATGTTGAAGACCAGCGTCTGGTTGGGCGGGATGTCGGCGCCGGCACCCTCCGCGCCATAGCCGAGGTCGGCGGGAATCACGAGCTGCCATTCGTCGCCGGCATGCATCAACTTCAGGGCCTCGACCCAGCCGGGGATCAGCCCGCCGGCCGGAAAGCTGGCGGTGGCGCCATGCTGGGTGCGGTCGAAGACGTGGCCGTCGATGGTCCAGCCCTTATAGGTCACCGTGACGATGTCGCCGGGACTCGTCACCTGCTTGCCTTGGCCGGCGTTGATGACGCGGTATTGCAGCCCGCTCGCCGTGGTCGTCACGTCCTTGCGCGCGCCGTTGTCGGCGAGGAATTTCTGGTTGGACTCCGGCGTCAGGTCGTATTTCTCCGGCGCGGATTTGCCGTGACAGCCGGCGAGCGCAAGCGCGCCGAAGGCGAGGGCCGCAAGGGTGATCGCGATGCGCATGTGAGGTCCGTCCGCTGGTTGAAACGCGCGGGACCATATCAGAATTCCCCGTCCGCGAAATGCTATTGCGAGCGCCCCCGCAGGCGATAGTAAACCAGCCCGATCCATTCGTGCAGCGCGCGATCGAAATCGACCAGCCCTTCGGACGGATAACCCAGCTTCAGTCCGAGGCCAGGTCCCGCCGCCGAGATATAGTCCGACGGCCAGGGCAGCATCTTCCAGCCGGCCCTGCGGGTGATCGCCATGGCGCGCGGCATGTGCACCGCCGAGGTCACCAGCATCCAGGTCTCGCCGTCCCTGGGTTGCACCATCTTCATGACGTCCGTGAAGCTTTCGCCGGTATCGCGCGAGGCCTGCTCGAACAGGGTGCGCCCCGGCGCGATGCCGAGCGCGCGAAGCTCGCTCTCCGCCGCGTCCTGTCCGGCGCGCTGCTGCGCCGGCGTGTCGCTCGACGTCCCGGAATAAATCAGTTTCGCGCTTGGATAGCGGCGCGCCAGCTCGGCACCGGCGATCAGCCGCATGGTGCTGCCGTTCTCGCCCATCACGCCGCGGGTGGCGAAGACCGCGGGGCTCAATCCGCCGTCCAGGATCACGATGCCGTCGACATGCGCGGGCAGCGGGGGCCTTGGATATTGGTTCTCCAGCGGCTGCGCCAGCGGCTCGGCCAGCGGCAGGATCATCAGCACCAGCAGAAGCATCGTTGCGCCGGCGAGCAGGCCGCGCTGCAGCGCCGGCCGGCGGTAGTGATCGGCCATCAGCGCGGCGACCAGCAGACAGAACACCCAGGCCAGCGGATCGAGCAGGTAGTGCGTCAGCAGCAGATAGATGGCCATTGGCTCGCCTCCGCCCACCCCATCGTCATCGCCGGCATAAGAGCTTGTCCTCGGGTCGCGCCTTCGGCGCGATCCTGAGGGGCCGGCGATGACGGTCTGGAGTGGTTACGTCTTTGCCAAATGCATTTTACAGCAGATCGCCGCCCGCGGCCGACGCCGTCGTGCCGTATTTCTGATAGGCCTTGATGACGTTGCGCCCCGTGGTCCAGCGATGCACCTCGTCGGGACCGTCGACCAGCCGCTGCGAGCGGATATGCGTGTACCAGGCGGCCAGCGGCGTATCCATCGAATAGCCGAGCGCGCCGTGCAGCTGGATCGCGGTGTCCACCACCTTGTGCACCATATGGGCCAGGAACACCTTGGCGATGCCGTTCTCCTGGCGCAGGTCCAGGCCCTTCTCGGCCTTGTAGGCGATGTGCAGCAGCATCAGCCGCGCCATGTAGAGCTCGCTGGCGCAGTCGGCCAGCATGAACTGCACGCCCTGGCGCTCCGACAGCGGCTTGCCGAAGGTCGAGCGCTTGGTGACATGCGCGGTGGCGAGGTCGAGGGCGCGCTGCGCCATCGAGACGTTGTGCATGCCGTGGCGCAGGCGGCCATAGGCCAGGCGATGCTGGCCCATGTTGAAGCCGTTGCCTTCGCCGCCGAGCAGGTTCTCCGCCGGCACGACCAGGTTCTTGATCTCGATCTCCGAATGGCCGCCGCCCAGGATGTGGGAGAGCGGGCCTTCCGCCGCCATCGTCTTGATGTCGCGCTTGATGTTGTAGCCGGGGTTGGGCAGCTCGACGATGAAGGTCGAGAACTGCTGGTGCCGCGGCGCCTCCGGATTGGTCTTGGCCATGACAAGGGCGATGTCCGCGACGCTGGCGGCGCTGGAGAACCATTTTTCTCCATTGAGCTCGTACGAATCGTTGCCCTTGCGCACCGCCGTCGTCTGCATGCCGGTGGCGTCGGCGCCCGCCGCCTTCTCGGTCATCGAATAGCAGATGCGCTTGTCGCCGTTGAGCAGCGGCTTGAGGAATTTCTCCTTCTGGTAGTCCGTGCCGTGCGCCAGCAGCGTCATCATCGTGGCGTCGTCGGGCCCTTGCGTGTTCATCGACAGGGCGCCCAGATAGCTCTCGCCGAGCTCCATCTGCACCAGGGCGTTGGCCAGCGGCCCCAGACCCATGCCGCCATGCTCCTTGGGGATGAACGGGCACCACAGGCCCTGCGCCCGCGCCTTCTTGCGCAGTTCGGCCAGCAGCGGCTTGTATTCGGCGCCTTTCAGCAGCCGCTCCTGCGCCGGGACGCACTCGTCATGCACCCATTGGCGCACGCGCTCGCGGACGGCTTTGGCTTCCGGCGGAATCTCGAAGTCGATGGCCATGACGGTTCCTCTCCTGATGGGTGTTGCCGCAATTGTAGCGGCAAGCCGGGGCGGCGCGCCATCCGCTCCCTGGCGGAAAAGCCGTGCATCAGGCTTCGATGATGACCTTTAGCGCCTTGCTGTCCGCCGCATGGCCGAAGACCTCGTAGGCGGCGAGAATATCGTCCAGCTTGAAGTGGTGCGTGATCAAGAGGCGCGGGTCGATCTTCTTCGCCTGCACCGTCTTGAGCAGCATCGGCGTGGACACCGTATCGACCAGCCGGGTGGTGATGGAGATGTTCTGCGACCACAGTTTTTCCAGGTGCAGATCCGCCTTGGTGCCGTGCACGCCGATATTGGCGATGGTGCCGCCGGGCGCCACGATGTCCTCGCACAGCACGAAAGTCGCCGGCGTGCCGACCGCCTCGATGGCCGCATCGACGCCGCGTCCCTCCGTCAGCGCCAGCACGGCCGCCGCCGCCTTGCCGTCGCCGGCATTGATGGTCGCGGTGGCGCCGAAGCGTTTGGCGACCTTGAGCCGGCTGTCGTCGAGATCGATCAGGATGAGTTGGGCCGGCGAATAGAACTGCGCCGTCAGCAGCGTCGCCAGCCCGATCGGCCCGGCGCCGACGATGGCCACCGCGTCCCCCGGCTTCACCTTGCCGTTGAGCACGCCGCATTCGAATCCCGTGGGCAGGATGTCGCTGAGCATGACGAGGGCTTCCTCGTCGGCGCCGTCCGGAATTTTGTACAGGCTGGTGTCGGCGTGCGGGATGCGGACATATTCGGCCTGCGTGCCGTCGATCGTGTTGCCCAGGATCCAGCCGCCGGTGGTGCAGTGCGAGTACATGCCGCGCCGGCAATATTCGCACTTGCCGCAGGACGAGATGCAGGAGATCAGCACGCGATCGCCGGTCTTGAACACCGTCACGCCCGCGCCCGTTTCGCTGACGACGCCAACCCCTTCGTGCCCCAGGATGCGGCCCGGGGCGCAGGTCGCGACGTCACCTTTCAGGATGTGCAGATCGGTGCCGCAGATCGTCGTCCGCGAAATCTTGACGACGGCGTCCGTCGCGGCGGCGAGGCGCGGCATCGGACGCTCGTCGAGCCCCTTCTGTCCGGGCCCCAGATAGACGAGCGCTTTCAAAGCTGCGGCGTCATGAGGTCTTTTTTCTCGAAGAACTTTCGCGCCAGGGCGATCACTTCGCCTTCGCTCGGATGATCGACCGCCTCGACGCCCATGATGCGCGGCGCCAGGGCCGGAACGTGATCGCGGATGAAATGCGCCAGTTCGGTTTTCGCCTGGCCGTGCCCGACGATGAGAATTTCGTGATTGGGTTTCAGGGCGTCGGCGATCGCCGTCAGATAGGCTTTGCCTTCGTGGCTGTGGCCGGAGCCCACGGTGCCCGCCTTGTGGTGGATGTTGCCGCCGTCCGTCTCGGCCTTGATGCGATGCTGCGCGATGCCGCTTTCGCCGAATTCGAAGATTCGCGTCTCATTGTGGTCGATCCACACAACGGCATGAAAATGATGGGTCACGGCGAATTTTCCCGTCTTGTTGTGGAGCGGTGGCGGCGCGCAAGGCGTGCCCACACGTCCCGTAACGGGTCCGCCACGCGATAGGTTCCGAATATTCGCGCCAAAGGATGTACCGCCGAAACATTGCGCAAGCGTGACGCAGATCACGGACGGCGCCCTGTCGTTCGCCCGATAAAGCGCCGTCGGTTTCATCTTCATTGGGGAAAAGACATGGCGGATACCGAAATTGCCAGAACGGCGGTGGAATGGTTTCAGACGCTTGGCCTGGGCGTGGCCTTCGGCCTGATCGGGCAGGGCGCCCGCGTCATCATCGGCCTGAAGAAGGTCAACGATACCGCCAGCGCGCCGGGCAGCAACGCGACCGTCAAGGATCTGATCGAGCCGAGCCGGCTTCTGATCTCGCTGATGATCGGCGCCATCGCCGGCGCCCTCGCGGCGGCCACGACCAATATCGATCTGAGCCAGAAGATTCCGGTCTCCCTCCTCATGGGCCTCGCGGCGGCGGGCTATGCCGGCAGCGACTTCATCGAGGGGCTCATGAGCCGCTTCAAGCCCAAGACAGATGACGCCAAACCGGCTCCGGCCACCGATGTCGCGGCAGGCTGACATGACCGAGATCGCACCCATCGGCCAGACGGCTACCACCGTTATCGCCAACCTTCGCCAGGGCGCCGCCAGCACGGCCGCGCCGGTGGCGCGCAAGCTCGCGGCGGGCACTCCGGTCCGGGTTTACGCGCGCCTCGTCGGACAGACCGTGCAAGGCAATGCCAGCTGGTACCTGACGGACGGGCAATGCTACATCTGGGCTGGCACCTGCGCGCCGCTCCAGGCGTCGTCCGATATCGCGCCGCCGGGTGCACAAGCGGTGCCGCTGGTCGTGGACCTTTATCATGGCGACAACGTCGCCAGCTTCACACAGGCCTACGCCGCCGGCCTGCGCGGCGTCATCCACAAGGCCACCACCGGCCAGTCCGGCACGGACCCGCTCTATGCCCAGCGGCGCATCCAGGCGGAAAAAGCGGGCCTGCTGTGGGGTGCCTATCACTGGGGCACCGCGGCGCCGGCCGCCCTGCAGGTCGACAATTTCCTCAGCACCGCGAAGCCCGGTCCGGACACGCTGGTCGCGCTCGACTTCGAGCCCGACGAAGGCAACCAGATGACGCTCGACGGCGCGCGCGAATTTCTTCAGGCCATCGAAGTCAAGCTCGGCCGCCGCGCCGTGCTGTATTCGGGCAGCCTGATCAAATCGGCGCTGGGCAAGACGAGCGACGCGTTCTTCGGCCAGCACCGCCTGTGGCTGGCGCAATACGGCAACCAGCCCGTCGTGCAGGCGAGTTGGCCGACCTATTGGCTCTGGCAATACACCGACGGCAGCAGCGCCGGACCGGGCCCGAAATCGGTGCCGGGCATTCCCGGCAACGGCCAGGGCCAGCTGGACTGCAATCACTTCCAGGGCGATGAGGACCGGTTGCGCGCGCAATGGGCGTCGTAGAGCTGCCCGCTGCCAGTGAACTGACAACTTGTCATTTCTCCTTGGGACTGGTATCTGCCAGCATCGGCAGAGGGTGCAGCCCATGGCAATCGAGCATTTCGACGTGATGATCGTGGGCGCGGGCCTCTCGGGCATCGGCGCCGCCTGGCATCTGCAGCACGACTGCCCGGGCAAGTCCTATGTCATCCTGGAGGGGCGCGGCGCCATCGGCGGCACCTGGGACCTGTTCCGCTATCCCGGCATCCGCTCCGACAGCGACATGTACACGCTGGGCTATTCCTTCAAGCCGTGGCGCGAGGCCAAGGCGATCGCCGACGGCCCCTCGATCCGCAAATATGTCCGCGATACCGCGGCCGACAACGGCATCGACAAGCACATCCGCTTCAACCACGCCGTGAAGCGCGCCGACTGGTCGTCGGCCGACGCGCGCTGGACGGTCGAGGCCGAACTCGGCGCCGACAAGAAAATCGTGCGCTTCACCTGCAATTTCCTGTTCATGTGCGGCGGCTATTACTCCTATGCCGGCGGCTACACGCCGGATTTCGCGGGCGCCGAGAGCTTCGCCGGCACCATCGTCCATCCGCAGAAATGGCCCGAGGATCTCGACTACAAGAACAAGCGGGTCGTCGTGATCGGCAGCGGCGCCACGGCGGTGACGCTGGTGCCCGAGATGGCCAAGGACGCAGGCCATGTCGTCATGCTGCAGCGTTCGCCGACCTATGTCGTGTCGCGCCCGGCGGAAGACGCGTCCGCCAACTGGCTGCGCGCCAAGCTGCCGCCGATGCTGGCCTACGGCATCACGCGCTGGCGCAACGTGCTGTTCGGCATGTTCTTCTTCAACATGGCGCGCAAGCGCCCGGGCAAGGTCAAGAAGCAGCTCATCGACATGGTGAGCAAGGAACTCGGCCCGGACTACGACGTCGCGACGCATTTCACGCCGCGCTACAATCCCTGGGACCAGCGCCTCTGCCTGGTGCCGGACAGCGATCTCTTCCAGTCGATCCGGAGCGGCAAGTCGTCGGTCGTCACCGACACGATCGACCGTTTCACGCCCACGGGCATCAGGCTCGCCTCCGGCCAGGAGCTTGAGGCCGACATCATCGTCACCGCCACCGGATTGAAGCTGGAACTGCTCGGCGGCCTGCAGGTGACCATCGACGGCGTGCCGAAGAACGTCGCCAAATCGATGAGCTACAAGGGCATGATGTACAGCGACGTGCCGAACCTGGCGTCGTCCTTCGGCTACACCAACGCCTCGTGGACGCTGAAATGCGATCTCACCTGCGAATATGTTTGCCGCCTGATCAACTACATGGACGCCAAGGGCTATGCCGCGGCCACCCCGCGCAACACCGACCCCACGGTGACCGAACTGCCCTGGCTCGATTTCTCCTCCGGCTACGTCCAGCGCGCCGCGGAGGTCCTGCCCAAGCAAGGCTCCAAGAAGCCGTGGAAGCTCTACCAGAACTACGCGCTCGACATGATCACGCTGCGCTTCGGCGCCGTGAATGACGGCACGATGGCGTTTTCCCGGGCCGAGCCCGCCGCGGCGAGCGCCCTTCAGCCGCAGGCCATCGCGGCGGAGTAGGCTTCACGGGACAGAACTTCACTGGACAGAATCCGTGTTCGGTGCTTGAATATTTTGAAGTCTTGTACGCATTACAGCGATTATTCCGTTCAGCGTTTTTGCATTCCATCGGCCGCGTTTGCGGCCATGTGCCGGGCACGGCGTAGATTCCGGCATATCCTGTTTTTAAAAGGAGGCTATATGCCGAATTGCACCGTCAGGGTCACGGGACCGAAAGGCCAGATGCTGTGCGTCAACGGCCGGTACCATCCCGACTTTCCGCAATACGCCACCTATCGCTTCGTGGTCGAGGCCGGCTCCAACCGGTTCGAGGCGCTGGATTCAACGCGAACCCTGATCACGCACCGCACCGTCCTGCAGACCGCCGCCGGGCAGCCGCCCTACGTGATCGATCTCACTCCCCTCAATCCGCCGCAGCCGCGCGGCTGAAGCACCGACAGGAGCAGACCGTGACCCGTATCTCCCATGTCTTGCTCGCCGCGGCGGTGCTGCTGCTGGCATCATGCGCCTATCCGTCCCGCAACACGCAGCTTGCCGACACGCCCACGATCAACGGCGACTATGGCTATCGCTGGTCCAAGCTGACGCGCAACCAGCCGGCGGACACGCTCGTCGTCGTCACGGCCTCGGGCGGCGGCACGCGCGCGGCGACGCTGACGCTCGGCGTGCTGGAGGCGCTCGAGCGGATTCAATTGCGCAGCGGCGGCACGCTCGCCCGGCGCATCGACGTCCTGTCCTCGGTCTCGGGCGGCAGCGTCACGGCCGGATATTTCGCACTCAAGGGTCCGGACGGCTTTCCCGCGCTCGAACGCTTCGTGCGCAGCGACGGCGTCTCGGCCATCCTGCTCGCCGGCCTCAATCCGGTCGGACTCGCGCGCCTCTCGACGCCGGGGACGGAACGCATCGACCTGCTGATCGACTACTTCGACCGCACGCTCTTCACCGACAAGCCCGCGCCGACCTACGATACGCTCGACAGGGCGGGCCGCGGGCCCTTGCTGATCCTGAACGCCGCCGACATGGTGGAAGGCGTGCCCTTCGCCTTTACGCAGCCGAATTTCGATCTGTTATGCAGCGACATGAGCACGGTGAAGTTGTCGGTCGCCGTCGCCGCCTCGGCCGCGTTTCCTGCCGCGCTCTCGCCGGTGACGCTGAAGAACTACTCGCCGTGTCCGGCGCAGCCGCGTCCCGCGGCGGGCAACTGGTTGCCCGCCTGGGCGAGCGGAGACGTAGATACGTCTTGGGACGAGAACCCTTCTCGCGCCATGCGCGGCCGGGTCGAACAGGCCTATGCCCTGGGCGGCGACGCGACGCATCCCAAGGCGTATATCCATCTGCTCGACGGCGGCATCGCCGACAATCTCGGCGTCGCCGAGCCCTATCTGATGCTGACGACGGAGCATGGAGATTCGACCTTCCTCTCCGATATCGCGAACGGCAATTACAAGAAGATCGTCTTCATCGTGATCAATGCGCGCTCCTTCGCGACCTCCGATCTCGATGCGCAGCAGGCGACGCCCGGCATCATCGACATGCTGGGCGGCACCATCGCCAGCAGCATCGACAACGCCTCGGGCGGCACAGGCGCGCGCCTGCGCAAGGCGCTGACGGACGATTTCCTCGCCGAAGCCGACCGCAACCGCAGAAACGGCGACGACGACCTCGCCGACAATCTGGAAAATATCGCCAAGCCGCAGAACACCCAGCTGATCGAGATCGATTTCGACGCCATCCGGGACGGCGATTGCCGCCGCGACTTCCACAATATCGGCACCAGCTGGCGCAACAGCGGCGCCGAGATCAACGGACTTCTGCTGGTGGGTCCGGCGCTGCTGGGGCAGGCGCCGGCCTATGGCGGCATGCTCGCCGCGGTCGGCGGTACTTACAGCGATGTGGCGCATCAAGACCGCTTGCCCGACATGACCGCGGCCTGCGACGCGCTGCACGGCAGGCCGACGCCGTTCCTGCCGCCGGCGCCCTGACCGGCGCGCTAAACCCGTCCGCCATGGGCGCGGATGATCGCGGTGGCCGCCGCGACGCTCTCGCGCACGCCCTGGCGCATCCTCTGGATGGCGATGACGGCCTGCACGCCCGGCGCATATTCGCCCGGCAAGGCGGCGCGCACCGACATCACCGCGGCGCAATCGATCATCACCGCCGAGCCGTCGGGCCGCGTCAGCCGCGCCTGTGCCCCGCCGGCCCGTCCCGGCGCGCCGCCGCTCAGGATGGCGGTGATGCCGGCGACATAGTTCACCGTCTCCACCGGCCAGGGATGGGTGCCGCGGTCATGCGCCTCCAGCATCGCCGGCCCGTCATTGTAGGCCGCGAACATCGCGGGGTAGCCGTAAGCCTTGAACAGGATGCGCAGATAGGCCGCGCCGGCCATCACATTGTCCTCGGGGTCGTACGGGTCCTTGCCGAGGCCGTAGAGCAGCCGCATCGTCGCATAGGTCGCCGGCATCATCTGCATGATTCCCATGGCGCCGGCGGTCGAGGTGATGGGCTTGCCTTCGGCGATCATGGTGCGCCCGCCGCTCTCCATGCGCATCACCGCGCGGATCCAGGCCTGCGATACCGCGAAGCGCTTGGACGCCTTGGCGATCAGGGGATCCCAGCGCGCCATCAACTCCTTTGGCGTCATCGCCGACTCCAGCGCGAACACCGAAGGCCCTTTCGGTGGTGCCGGCTTTGGCGCCGCGACGACTTTCTTGGGTGCACCCGGCTTTTTGTGCACGACCGCGTGCGGATGCTTTGCCGGTGGCACGGGTTTGTGCGGCGGTCCGCTGAACAGCGCCGAAACCAGCAACGCGACGGCCAGCAACCCGGCCAGCAGAACGGCGGGAAGGTTGTTGACAATGTAGCGCGCGGGGAAAAATTTCATCTTCGCTGACTATAACGCCCGGATCGTCCAAACGCGCCCTAGGCGGGAACCGCCATCGCCTGGCGATAGGGGGCCATATCCCAGCCCGGATAGCGGGCCTGCGCGCGGGCCAGCGTCACCCCGGTCCAGAACGGATCGCCCGGCAGGGCGACGCCGAAACAGGCAAGCTGCTCGGGCGTCGCATGCTCGAAGATGCGCCGCCAGGGCTTCAGATGATGAAACGGCCAGGCGTGGTAGCCGATGCTGTCGTCGCCCGCCGTCTTGAAACAGGCCATCACCGCATAGCGGTGCGCATGCGGCGCGGTGATGTTGGTGCCGCGATGGAAGACGTCGATGCTGTAGGGAATGGCGGTGCCCGCCGGCGCCGCGCTGGAGCGCTCATACGGCAACAGCGCCTGCTGCAATTGCGCCTGCGCGTCCGGCGCATAGTTCAGCGACGCTTCCGGTCCCGACACCTTGGCGCTGTCGCCGCGCGTCACATAATGCATCGGCCCGTTGCCTTCGCCGACATCGCTGAAATAGCACAGGATGGTCACCGAATTGCGCGCCGCGTCTTCCGACGGCGCCGTCAGCGTGTGATTGCTGTAGTCGCAGTGGAAGGGCTGGTCGTAATCCGCGTCGCCGGTGAACTTGGCCCACACCTGGCATTGATAGATGTGCACGCGCTCCGCCGCCAGCGCGGCCCGCGCGAAGGCGATCAGCGCCGGATGCACGCCGATCAGGTTCAGCGCCGGCGAGCACTCGAACGGGATGGCGTCGAAATTGGCGAACTGGGCGTTGTTGAAGCGGCCGATCTCGCCCGGCTTCTTCTTGTCCATCGCCGCCGCCGCGCCGCGATGTCCGCCGAAGACGTGCTCGAAGTCGGCCACCACCGCGGCCACTTCCTCCGGCGTGAAGAAATTCACGATCGGCGCCACGCCCTCGCGGCGCCAGGTTTGGACATCTTCGGGGGAAAATCTCTGGCTCATAGGCGCAAGCCTAACCCAGGAAATTGCCGCCGTCGCGGGCGCAAGCGCCCGCCAGGATTTCCGCGAACCAGCGCGCCGCGGTCAGCGCGCCGAGCTCACCGACATCGCGGCCGGGATCGAATTCGGCGAGGTCGACGCAGACGACTTTGGGGTGCGCCGCGATGCGCCGCGCCGCCGCGAAGAAATCCCGCACCGCGATGCCGCCCGCCCGCGCCCCCGGCGCCGCCGGCATCTGTGCCCGGTCGATCACGTCGATGTCGAAGTCGACATATATATGTGTGCAAAGGCCGGCCAGCCGGTCCAGTTCCTCCCGCACGATGAGCAGGAAGCCGCGCTCGTAGCATTCGCTCAGCGTCCGCACCGAAATGCCGGCCGCCTTCGCCTTGTTGTGCGCCTTTTTCGTGTTGGCGAACGGCGCGAGGCCGATCTGGCTGATATGCGCGCCCGGCAGGCCGTCTTCCAGTAGCGCCTGGATCGGATTGCCGTTGTTGAGCCCGCCATCGGTGTCGCGCAGGTCGAAATGCGCGTCGAGCGTCAGTACGCCGACATTTTGCAGGCCCGCATCGACGCCGCGCACGCCCGGCCGCGTCACCGCATTGTCGCCGCCGAGCAGGATGGTGAGCTTGCGTTGCGCCACTTGCGCGGCGACCGCTGCGGCAATGGGCGCGCACGCTTCGGCATAGCCAAGCGCGGCAACCGCCAGATTCCCCGCGTCGAACACCGTCATCCCCGACAGATCGGTACCGGTCTCGATGTCGTAGACGCTCATCCGTTTCAGCGCCGCGCGCAGCGTGTCCGGCGCCAGGTCGCAACGTCCGGGGCTCAGCGAATCTTTCGCCAGCGGCGCGCCGATCACCGCCACCGCCGCGTCGGCATGCGCGCCCAAAAGGGAATGAATGGAAAGCCAGGCGCGGTTTTCCGAAATTTCCGGCACCGGATCGCGGCTTTGCGGCATGCAAGATTATCCTCGTTTTCACGCGGCCAGGCTGTAACGTCTCGCCAGCAAGGCAGGCGACGATGTGGGACATTCTACTGCTGGATTGCCACGCCGCCACCATGGGGGCGCGGGCCGCCGCACCCTATGGCGCGATCCAGGACGCCGCCATCGCCGTCGCGGACGGCCGCATCGCCTGGGTCGGTCCCGCCGACAAGCGCCCGCCAACCAATGCCCGCGCGACGCGCCGCCTCGGCGGTGCCTGGGTCACGCCCGGCCTGATCGACTGCCATACCCATCTCGTCTTCGCCGGCCACCGCGCCCATGAATGGGAGATGCGCGCCAAGGGCGCGACCTATGAAGAGATCGCCCGCGGCGGCGGCGGCATCCTGTCCACCGTCCGTGCCACGCGCGAAGCGAGCGAGGACGCGCTTGCCGCCTCGGCCGCGCGCCGCGCCCGCGCGATGGCCGGGCAGGGTGTCACCACCATCGAAATCAAGTCCGGCTATGGCCTGGAATTGGATTGTGAGCGGAAGATGCTGCGCGCTGCTGCCCGCGCCGGCGACGCGGCGAAGGTTCGCGTCGCGCGCTCCTTCCTCGGCGCCCACGCCCTGCCGCCGGAGTTCGCGGGGCGGCGCGATGCCTATCTCGATCTCGTCTGCGAGACCATGATCCCAACTGTCGCGCGCGAAGAGCTCGCCGACGCGGTCGACGCCTTCTGCGAGACCATCGCCTTCACGCCGGCCGAGACCGAGCGCGTCTTCGCCGCCGCCCGCGCTCACGGCCTGGCGGTCAAGCTGCATGCCGAGCAATTGTCGGACCAGGGCGGCGCCGCGCTGGCCGCGAAATACCACGCGCTCTCCGCCGATCACCTCGAGCATCTCAGCGACGCCGGTATCGCGGCGCTCGCCGCCTCCGGCACCGTCGCGGTGGTGCTGCCTTGCGCCTTCTACTTCCTGCGCGAGACGAAGAAGCCGCCGATTCCCGCGCTGCGCGCCGCCGGCGTGCCCATCGCGGTCGCGACCGACTGCAATCCCGGCACCTCGCCCACCGTCTCGCCGCTGCTGGCGCTCAGCATGGCCTGCACGCTTTATGGCATGACGCCCGAAGAGGCATTGACGGGCATGACGCGCCACGCGGCAACGGCGCTCGGCTTGCAAGCCGAGACCGGCACGCTGCAAGCCGGCAAGTCTGCCGATCTTGCTGTGTGGAATATTTCCGAACCCGCCGAACTCGCCTATTGGCTTGGCGGCGATCTGCTCCTGGACCGCTATCTGCGCGGCCGATCCGACAAAGAGACGACAGCATGAGCGACACACCAAACATCCGCGTCATCCGCAGCCCGCGCGGGCCGCAGATCACTTGCAAGAATTGGTACGCGGAAGCCGCGATGCGGATGTTGATGAACAATCTCGACCCGGAGGTTGCCGAGCGCCCGCAGGATCTCGTCGTCTATGGTGGCATCGGCAAGGCGGCGCGCAACTGGCCCGCCTTCGACCGCATCGTCGCGAGCCTGAAGACGCTGGAAGCCGACGAGACGTTGCTGGTGCAATCGGGCAAGCCGGTCGGCGTGTTCAAGACGCATACGGGCGCGCCGCGCGTTCTCATCGCCAATTCGAACCTCGTGCCCAAATGGGCCGACTGGGCGCATTTCAACGAGCTCGATAAGAAAGGCCTGATGATGTACGGCCAGATGACGGCCGGCTCCTGGATCTATATCGGCAGCCAGGGCATCGTGCAGGGCACCTATGAGACCTTCGTCGAGATGGGGCGCCAGCATTTCGGCGGCGACCTCGCCAGCAAATGGATTCTCACCGCCGGCCTCGGCGGCATGGGCGGGGCGCAGCCGCTCGCCGCGACGATGGCGGGCGCGTCGATGCTGGCCATCGAATGCCAGCCCTCACGCATCGAAAAGCGCCTGGAGACCCGCTACCTCGACACCGCGACGAACGATCTCGACGAAGCCCTCGCCCTGATCGCCAAGGCCGTGAGGGAGAAGAAAGCCGTCTCCGTCGGTCTCGCCGGCAACGCCGCGCAAATCCTGCCCGAGCTCGTGCGGCGCGGCATCAAGCCCGACGCCGTCACCGACCAGACCAGCGCCCATGACGTCGTCAACGGCTATCTGCCCGAGGGCTGGAGCGTCGCCGAATGGGAAGCGAAACGCACCAGCGATCCCGACGCCGTCGCCGCCGCCGCGAAAAAATCCATCGCCAAGCATGTGCGCGCCATGCTCGCCTTCGCGGCGCAGGGCATTCCGACCTTCGACTACGGCAACAACATCCGCCAGGTCGCCAAGGATGAGGGCGTTGCCGACGCCTTCGCCTTCCCCGGCTTCGTGCCCGCGTACATCCGCCCGCTGTTCTGCCGCGGTATCGGCCCGTTCCGTTGGGCCGCGCTCTCCGGCGATCCCGAAGATATCTACAAGACCGACGCAGCGGTGAAGCAGCTTTTCCCGGAGAACACGCATCTGCACCGCTGGCTCGACATGGCGCGCGAACGCATCGCGTTCCAGGGCCTGCCGGCGCGCATCTGCTGGATCGGCCTCGGTGACCGCCACCGCGCCGGCCTGAAATTCAACGACATGGTCGCCAGTGGCGAGTTGAAAGCGCCCATCGTCATCGGCCGCGATCACCTGGACTCGGGCTCCGTCGCCAGCCCCAATCGCGAGACCGAGGCGATGCGCGACGGCTCCGACGCCGTCTCCGACTGGCCGTTGCTCAACGCGCTGCTCAACACCGCTTCGGGCGCGACCTGGGTGTCGCTGCATCATGGCGGCGGCGTCGGCATGGGCTATTCGCAGCATGCCGGCGTCGTCATCGTCGCCGACGGCAGCGACGATGCGCGGGCCAAGCTCGAACGCGTGCTGTGGAACGACCCCGCCACCGGCGTCATGCGCCACGCCGATGCCGGTTACGAGATCGCAATAGAGACCGCGCGCGAAAAACACCTCAACCTGCCGTCACTGGAGCCGCTGCGTTGACCCTCGCCCTCGACAATTCGCTGACGCTGGCCCAGTTGCGCGCGATCTACGGCGCGCCGGTGAAGGTCTCGCTGGCGCCGGCGACGCTGGCGCGCATCGATGCCAGTGCCGCGATCATCGCGCGGATCGTCGACAGCGGCGCCACTGTCTACGGCGTCAATACCGGCTTCGGCCTGCTCGCCAACACCTCCATCGCGCGCCACGACCTCGAAGCCTTGCAGCGCAATCTGGTGCTCAGCCATGCCTGCGGCGTCGGCCCGTTGCTGCCCGATGCCATCGTGCGCCTGATCCTGGTGCTCAAGACCGCGTCGCTGGCGCGCGGCGCCTCCGGCGTGCGGCGTGCGACGGTGCAGATGCTGGCGCGCCTGGTCGATGCGGAGATCTATCCCTGCATCCTTGCCAAGGGCTCGGTCGGCGCCTCGGGCGATCTGGCGCCGCTGGCGCACATGTCCGCCGTGCTGCTCGGCATCGGCGAGGCGCGCATCGGCGGCGAGGTGCTGCCCGCCGCCACGGCGCTTGAACGCGCGGGACTGAAGCCGCTCGTGCTTGGCCCCAAGGAAGGCCTCGCGCTGCTCAACGGCACGCAGGTTTCCACGGCGCTGGCGCTGGCCGGCCTGTTCGAAACGGAAAAGGTTTTTGCCGCGGCGCTGGTCGCCGGCGCTCTGTCGACCGATGCGCTCAAGGGTTCCGACACGCCGTTCGACGCACGCATCCATGCCCTGCGCGGCCAGCCGGGCCAGATCGACGTGGCGGCGATGCTGCGCGGCTTGATGGCGGCGAGCGAAATCCGCGAATCCCACCGCGCCCCCGGCGCCGACGACAAGGTGCAGGACCCCTATTCCTTCCGCTGCCAGCCGCAGGTGATGGGCGCCGTGCTCGACGTGATGCGCGCCGCCGCGCGCACGCTTGAGATCGAAGCCGCAGGCGTCACCGACAATCCGCTGGTCTTCGACAATGGCGACGTGCTTTCTGGCGGCAATTTCCACGCCGAGCCCGTCGCCTTCGCCGCCGACCAGCTGGCGCTGGTGCTGTGCGAGATCGGCAATATCTCCGAACGCCGCACCGCCGTGCTGGTCGATCCCAAGATGAGCGGCCTGCCGGCTTTCCTGGTACGCGAGTCGGGTCTCAATTCCGGCTTCATGATCGCACAGGTGACGGCGGCGGCGCTGGTGGCGGAGAACCGCATGCTGGCCCATCCCGCCTCCATCGACACGGTGCCGACCAGCGCGGGGCAGGAAGATCACGTCTCGATGGCGACGCATGGCGCCCGCCGCCTGCTCGAGATGGCGGAGAACGCCGGCACCGTCGCGGCCATCGAGCTTCTGGCGGCGACGCAGGGGCTGGAGTTCCACCGCCCGCTGAAATCCTCGCCGCCGCTGGAAGACGCCGCGCACGGCATCCGCGCGCTGGTGCGGCCTTATGACAGCGACCGCTATTTCGCGCCCGACATCGCCGCCGTCGCGGCGCATGTCCGCTCGGGCGCGCTGCTGCGCTTCATCGGCGACGTGTTGTCGTAGCGCCTAGCGCCAGCGATCGCCCGGCGCCTTGACGAAGTGCGCGAACACATAGCCCCAGGGAATGGCGATGGGGACGATGACGCCCATCAGGCATTCGAGCGCGGTCTGGGCCGTATCTTCGTCGATGTGGTGTGCCAGCCACAGCGGTAGCGCGATTGCGATGAGCCAGATCAGCTTCCAGGCGAACTCGAAGAACAGCAGCGGCAGCATTTTCAGCGGATAGCGCAGGCCCAGGAACGCCAGCACGCCCATCGCCGACAGCAAGGCGCAGCCGACGCCGTGCCACAGGGTCCATGGGTGTTCCGGCATCAGGATCTGCGGCCCGATATGCAGCGCCAACCCGACGCCGATCAGCAGATAGAGGGCGCGCAGCAGATATAGGCGAAAGAGCGAGACTTCGGGCATCGGGTAGTGTCCTAATTTGAATGGGGCGGGCGCGAGTCCTATTTTGCGTGGGGCACGAATAGCGACAGCCCCAAGAGGACTGCACCGACCACAATCAGAAGAGCCCCGGCCTGAACGCTCTTATCACTGCCCTCGGTACGGAACCGTGTGTAAATGCCTACCAAAGCGAGCCCGGCAACAATCAGAACTGTTCCCATGATCGCGGGCAAATCGTTGATCGTCATTGCTTCCTCCTCGCTTCCGCCACGGTTACCACCATCGATCCCCGGGCTTCCTCACATAGTTCGTGAACACGTATGGCCAAGGAATGAGAAGCGGACACACAACGACCGCCGCAAGGCAGACTATTGTCATTCGCCAGGTATAAGGGTCGACATCGTGGGCAAGCCACAGCGGAAGCGCGATTGCGATGAGCCAGATTGCCTTCCATCCCAGTTCGAAGAGGAGCACAGGCACCATTTGCAGCGGATATCGAATCCCGAGGCTGGCCAGAAGCGATAGGGCGGCCAGCAAACTGGAGGCGATTCCGTGCGTTGAATTCCAGCCATCATGGTGGATAAGACCGGGCCATTCTGTGTATGCGAGCCCCCCAAACAATAAGAGGTAGCCAACCCTCATCACGTTGAGCCGGAACGCAGACACTTCGATCACCGTTGCCATGCCTTCGTGGCTCCCCCTCGAACTACGGCCGCTTGCGGCGCGTCTAGCGCTGCCGCGCGAAGAAGGCCCAGATCACCGCAGGCCCGTTCGGCTCGCGCGGCGTCGGGCCCAACAGGCGCGGCAGGCGGCGCCAGGGTTGCGGCATGCCATGTCCGCCGCCCTGGATGCCGACGAGTTCGACCTCCGCGCGGGCGCCGCCATGCCACAGCACGTCGTCGACGCGCATGCCGTCCGCGACCGAGGTCTCATGGGTCGTTGGTTTGCTGCCGAGATTATTGAGGTCCGCGAAATACTGTCCCGACCCGCGCGACGACAGCACCCGGCCGCGCGCCATGAAGAGGCCGAACAGCCTGACCTCGCCGCCATTGTACGGGCTCAGCGGATCGGCGGTGCCGTTCATGATCATCACCGACGCCGTCCCGTGTCCCACAGGCCGGCATTTGAAGTTCTCCGGCGCCGGCACATTGGCCGACACCGCCGCCACGGCGCGGAAGCGCGACGGTGCTTCCAGCGCCAGGCGGAACGCCATCTGTCCGCCCCGCGAGACGCCGGCGGCGAAGATGCGGCGCGGATCGCTGCCGATCTCGCGGGTCAGCTTGTCCGCCAGCGCGCTCAGAAATCCCACATCGTCGATGTTCAAGGTATTCGCCGCATAGTCGCCCACGATATTGCAGCCGTTCCAATACCCTTCGTAGCCATCGGGATAGGCGACGGCGAAACCGTGCGCATCGGCCTCGCGGTCGAAGCCGTAGCCGGTCTGGATGCGCATCTGCGCACCGTCCTCGCCCGAGCCATGCAGCGCCAGCACCAGCGGCGCGCCCTTCGCCAATCCGCGCGGCACATACAGCAGATAGGTTCGCGTATGGCCGCTGGCCGTGATGCGGCCCGCCGTCAGTTTGCCGGACAGCGCCGGTTTTTCCGGCGCCGGCGTATAGACGAAATAGCCGAACAGCGCGGCGCCCAGCACGAGGACGGCGGCCATGCTCCACAGGACAGCGCGCAGGATTCGTCGCATGGCGGTCTCGCTAATGGGCCAGGACAGCGCGCACCGGCCGCGCGTACCAGCTCTTCAGCCGCACGCGCACCAGCCAGAACGCCATCAACGCCAGGGGCGCGAACACCGGCAGGAACAGGAGCGGCGAGCCCTGCACGAACACCGGCATCATCTTTTGCTGTCCGAGGAAGAACGAGCCCGCCGCGACGGTCAGGGCGGTGCACATCCGCCACAGATGGCGCGCGATGCGCGCCGGGCCGGAAATTCCGCCATTCAGGATCACCTTGAGATCGGAGGCCGCCGTGATGCCGCCGACCAGGGCGAAGACGTAGAACGCTTGCGGCGGCGTGTGGCCGATCGTGCCGCTTGGGCTGTTCATGGCGACCGCAATGAAGATCAGGCCCGCGGCGAAGACGGTCAGCGCCACCGCGAAGCCGCCGATCTCGATGCGGCCATAGCCGCCGTCCTTGTGCCTTATGGTCGCCCACGACGTCAGCACCAGGGTGAAGGTCATGAGGCCCGCAATGGTGTTGGGCAGCTCGTTGAGAAATCCGTCCGGCAGGAACGGCGAGACGGTGGCGCCGATCCCGGACATGATCAGCATGGAGACGAAGAACACGCGCCCGGCTAGGCCGTGCACCCGGCTCCCCTTGCGCGCGATCAGCGCCGCGGCGCCGGACAGCATGCCGACCGTGCCGCCGCCGATATGCAGCACCAGGATGGCCTCGGCCGCGGCCCGCGCCAGCAGCGGCGCATCCGGACTGACATACAGCGTCGTCATGTCACTCGACCGCCTTGAGGATTTTCTCGATGGCCGCCAGGCGCGTCTTGATCTCCGAAAGGTCGCCTTGCAGCGCGCTCAGCGCGTCGTCGGCCAAGGCGCGGGCCCGCGCTTGCTGTACCGCCGAGAAATACTTCATGCCGAAGATGGCGATCGGCGTGCCGAACAGTACCGCCAGGGTGATCAGGTAATAGGTCGGAGACATGGGTGCACCTCTCAGGAGTCGGATTTGGTGGGCGAAAGCGTTTTGACGGCCTTGACGATGGCGGCGGGGGTGAGCTCGACGGCGAAATCGGCGACCTCGAAATAGTTCAGCGCCTTGCCGTCGCCGGAGAGCTCGAGCTTGCTGCTGACCAGCCCCGCCTCCTCCAGCTTCTGCAGGTGCAGGTGCAGCAGGGGCCGGCTGATGCCGACCTCGCGCGCCAGCTGGCTGACATAGTTGCGACCGTCGGCCTTCAGCGCCGCCAGGATCCGCAAGCGGTGCGGACTGGCGAGCGCCGCCAGCACGGCCAACAACTGATCCCCGCCGAGTGCCAAATAGAAGCTCCATCATCCATATGTAAGAAATAACTTACATATGACAAGAGCAATAGTCAATGGCCCGGTTGCGCGGTCGCGTTTTAGGCCGGATGCTGGCGCAAACGGGCGCCGGCCCGCGCAAACGACGAGGGAAAACGCATGTTTCGCTGGATTGCCGCCGCGCTGGTGCTTGTGCCGTTGGCGGCGCGGGCCGAGACCTTCACGCTGAACGCCGCGCCGAACACGGTGGCCTGGGGCAATTACGACGCGGCCAAGCCGCCGGTGCTGCACATTCATTCCGGCGATACCGTCGTCTTTCGCACCCTTTTGACCAACAGTCCCACGGGCCTGGAAAAGGCCGGCGTCAAGCCCGCCGACGTCGAACAGGCCCTGCGCGACGTGTTCGCGGCCGTCACCGACAAGGGCCCCGGCGGCCACATCCTCACCGGTCCCGTCTACATCGAAGGCGCCGAGCCCGGTGACACGCTGGAGATCCGCATCCGGAAAATCGAGCTCGCGATTCCCTATGCCTATAACGGCTTTCGCTACGGCGCCGGCATCCTGACCGACGATTTTCCCTATGCCCGCATCAAGATCATTCCGCTGGACAAAAAGCGCATGGTCGCGGATTTCGCGCCGGGCGTCGAAATCCCGCTGCATCCCTTCTTCGGCAGCATGGGCGTCGCGCCGCCGGCCGATTTCGGGCGCTATGATTCCACCCCGCCCACGATCAATGGCGGCAACATGGACAACAAGGAACTGGTCGCCGGCACCACGCTGTTCCTGCCGGTGTGGAACAAGGGCGCGCTGTTCGAGATCGGCGACGGCCATGCCGGGCAGGGCAATGGCGAGGTCGACGTCACCGCGATGGAGACCTCGCTGATCGGCACGCTGGAATTCGTCGTCCGCAAGGACCTGCATATCCATTATCCCCGCGCCGAGACGCCGACGCATTTCATCGCCATGGGCTTCGACGACGACCTGTCGATCGCCGCGCACAAGGCGGTGCGCGAGATGGTCGATTTCCTGGTGAGCGAGAAGCACCTCAGCCGCGACGACGCCTATATGCTGACTAGCGTGGCCGGCGACGTCGACGTGACCGAGGTCGTCGACCGCAACAAGGGCGTTCATGTCATGATGCCCAAGGGCATCTTCAAGTAAGGCTGCGATATTCAAGAAGTCGTCATCGCCGGACTTGTTCCGGCGACCCATGAAAACGATCGTTGAAAATTTTCACCGGTGGTGTTCATGGGTGGCCGGCACAGCGCCTGTCCTCGGGTCGCGCCTTCGGCGCGATCCCGGGGAGCCGGCCATGACGTTGAGGGGGAATTCGCACTCAGCTTTCTCTAACTGCTTGTGCGCGCCTGCTTCACCGCGATCCACACCACGTGCCGCGCGCCACGGCCCTTGTGGGCGCGCGCCTGGACCTCGTCCACGGCAAAGCCCACATGACCGAGGCGGCGGGCGAAGTCCTTGTTCGGCGCCGCCGACCACACGGCCAGCACGCCCTTGGGCCGCAGCGCCTTGCGCGCCGCTTCCAGGCCGCGCCGGTTATAGAGCTGGTCGTTGGCGCTGCGGCTGAGCCCGTCGGGCCCGTTATCGACGTCGAGCAGGATCGCGTCGAAGCCGGAGCGGGCCTCCGCGATCGCCGCGCCGACATCGCCGTCGCGCAGCGTGACGCGCGGGTCGTCCAGACAACCCGACGTAAGTCCGGCCATCGGGCCGCGCGCCCAGGCCAGCACGGCGGGCACCAGTTCGGCGACCACGACCTCGGCATCGCTGCCAAGTCCCGACAACGCGGCGCGTAGCGTAAAGCCCATGCCATAGCCGCCGATCAGCATGCGGCACCGCTTGATGCCGCGCAGGCGTTCGCAGGCTAGCTCCGCGAAGGCGATCTCCGAGCCGCTCATGCGGCTGTTCATCAGTGGCGTGGTCCCTGCCAGGATCGCGAACTCGCCGCCCCGTTGCATGAGCTTGAGTTCGCCGCCGCCGGGGACGGCGGCGGTATCCAGATGGATCCAGGGCAGCATGGCATCTTTCGCGCGCGCGGCGGCCGGCCGTTCCCGGCCGGCCGCTCGCCGGGATCAGGTCATCCGGTGCAGGGCGCAGAGCTTGTTGCCGTCGGGATCGCGCAGATAGGCGAGATACATCTTGCCCATGCCGCCCTCGCGCACGCCCGGCGGGTCCTCGCAGGTCTTGCCGCCATGGGCGACGCCGGCGGCGTGCCACGCGTCGGCCTGCGCCGTGGTGCTGCAGGCGAAGCCGACGGTGCCGCCATTGGCCGCCGTGGCCGGCTCGCCGTTGATCGGCTTCGACACCGAGAACACGCCGGTCGGCGTCATGTAGAAAATGCGATGGCCGTCGACCGCCGCCGGCCTGACGCCCAGCGTGCCGAGCACGGCGTCATAGAACGCCTTGGCTTTGTCCAAATCGTTGGTCCCGATCATGATATGCGAAAACATCCGGCTTTTTCCTTTCGAGTTCGTGTCGCGGACCATACACCGGCCGGCGTGCGGCGTGACCTTTTTTGCAAAAAAAACGCGAGCCCCGGATGTCGCCCCAGCCCATCGGGCGCAATCTACCGCGAGAGGCCACGCACACCATTGCCCAGGCAGCCATCGACAGCGATCGCGTGTGATGGCATCAAGGCGCGATGCCACCTGGAACGGTTGAATCGGAAGGAGGAATCCCATGACCACGGAACGTGCGGTGCTTGCCGGCGGCTGCTTTTGGGGGATGCAGGATCTCATTCGCCGCTATGACGGCGTGGTGTCGACGCGGGTCGGCTACACCGGCGGCGACATACCCAATGCAACCTACCGCAATCACGGCAGCCACGCCGAAGCGATCGAGATCGTCTTCGATCCCGCCAGGATCGGCTATCGCAAATTGCTGGAATTCTTTTTCCAGATCCACGATCCGACCACGCGCGACCGGCAGGGCAATGATGTCGGCGCGAGCTATCGCTCGGCCATCTTCTATACGAACGAGGCGCAGAAGCACGTTGCCGAGGACACGATCGCCGATGTCGACGCTTCGGGACTATGGCCGGGCAAGGTGGTGACCGAGGTCGTTCCCGCGACGGCCTTCTGGCAGGCCGAGCCCGAGCACCAGGACTACCTGGAGCGCTATCCCAACGGCTATACCTGCCATTTCGTTCGCCCCGATTGGAAATTGCCCGTGCGCCAGGGCGCAGCGTCCTGATCCGGGTTAGGAGGTTGGCCATGACGGATGTCTATCTGGTTGCGGGTATTCGCACGCCGTTCGTGAAGGCCGGCGGCGTGTTCGCCAGGCACAATGCGATCGCGCTCTCCCTGCCGGTGGTGCGGGCGATGAACGCGCGGACCGCGCCGGACGTCATGATCTGGGGTCAGGTCATCCCGGACGCCACAGTCTCCAACATCGCACGCGAGCTGATCTTCGAGGCCGGCCTATCGCCCGACATTCCGGCATTCTCGACCGTGATGGCGTGCTCGACCAGCTTCGTCGGAACCATCGCGGCCGCCGGCATGGTCGGCCATGGCGACTTCCACTTGGCGCTGGTCGGCGGCGTCGAAACGATGAGCCATGTGCCGCTGGCGCTGAAGCCGCAATTCGCCGACACCGTGTTCGGCCAGTTCGCCAAGAACCCCACAGGCGCGCTGGAAACCCTGCAGAAGGTGACGCCGCAGGATTTCGACCTGCCGATCCACGGCTGGGCCAACCGGCAAAGCGGCCGTTCCATGGGCGAGCATACGGAAGACCACCGTCAAGCGCTTTGCGATCGCGCGCGCCGATCAGGACAAGCGCGCGCTGCTCAGCCACCAGGGCGCCATCGCGGGTCAGGATGCGGGCTTCTTCAGGGATCTTGTGGTCGCGTTCGACGGCGTCGATCACGACACGATCGCGCGCCGCGATACCTCGCTCGAAAAACTGGCGGCCCTGAAGCCGGCCTACGACCACAGCGGGCAGGGCACGCTGACGGCCGGCAACTCCACGCCCAACACCGATGGCGCCGCGGCGATCTGGGTCGCGGACGGCGAAGGCGGCGTCGGATCCCGCCTATCGCCGCGAGAAGGCCCGCGTCGATTTCGATCTTGGCGCGTTTCCCTGGGACCGCCTGAGCCCGCAGGCATCAGCCATTAAAGCCCTCAAAACGTTTTGCGCGCGTCATCGCGGCCTTTGCTTCTTCTTTGGGAACCGGAAGGAATTGGATTGCCACTCCAATGGCTGGAACGAACGTGGCCACAACTCGATGCCTTCCCGCTTCCAGAGCACCCGAACACGACCGACCGCAATTGACTCGAAGCTGAAATTCTTGCGCGTAAAACTCAGGCGATTTTCCGAGGCTGCCTCTTGAAGCGCATGCTGTGACCCACACCGATAGTGTCTAGGACAAGGGACGCGTGCGGCGCGATTCAGCCCGATCTTATTGGTAGCGCGTCGTCAGAGGCACAGATCTGACGCGGTAGCGGAACGGGCTTTCCCCAGCACGAATAGCAAAGAAGGCGAACATGCTCAAACGGACTTCCAGTCAAAGGTGCCAGCGCCATGCGATCCGTTCATCCGCCTTCGTCGCCTGAACAAGCCTTACCACCTCCTTGCGTCGCTTGACGGGATCAGCCGCCAGCGCTTCGTCATGCCCGGCCGCATGCAAGTGCTCGAAAAATGCCAAGCAGTTCGTCTGATTGCGCAATACGCGACGACCGATCGTCCTGAAGGCTTCACCGAATGTCAGCACGCATGGATGGCGCTCGTCGTCGAAGTATTGAAAATCCCGCCCGTCCGCGAAGTAGTCCACGGCGTACAGCATCCAGTTCACGTAGATCTCATTCGGCATCAGGCCCGCGACGAAGAACTCCCATTGCTGAAGCTGCAATTGCCAATAGCGGCGGAAGTAGCTGATGGCAGCGGCCTCATCCAGCGAAATGTCCTTTTGCCGAAAACGGATCGCACCGCCGTGGAAATCGTGAGATATCGCGCTGAACGTATTGGTGAAACGAAAATATTGGTCGAAGGCCCTTTCCCGGCCGAACAGCCGCATCTGGAGCAAGGCCTGCACACCCGCGACGATCAAGGCCGCCGTTAAAACCAGCAGGCTGCCGACCGTCGCAATCGCCGCCAAATCTTCCCAGGTCTTTATAGGACCAAGCATGGCCTTCCTTGCAACTGGAGCGGTCTTTTCGACGATTTGCAACTAATATTGGACAAGTCCGATCCGCTCGGTCAACACTTGGCCACAAAAGAGCCTTTCGGGAGGAGGGGATATGCAAGAGAACGCCTGGATGCGCGGTCGTGCCGAATTGCCGGATCATCTGACGGGCCCGCAGGTCGCAGCCACCGAACTTATCCTCTATCGCGTGGCGAAGATCATTCATGACCTTCGCGACGCCAAAAGCAAGCAGTACAAGACCGCGGCGGTCGAAAACGCGCGTCCGCATCATGCCTTCCTGATCGACGGCGCGCGCGGCGCGGGAAAGACCTACTCCCTCGCGACCGTCGAAGCGATCCTGCGGCGTTTGTCGGATCCGAAAGCCGGCCGCATTGGCGAAGAAGAAAAGGCCGGCCACATCAGCGAAGAGGAATGGGCGCAGTGGCTCAAGCTCAGCACAATTCCGCCCGAGCTCCAGTTCAAGCCTGAGAATGCGGCTGCGGCGAAGGTCCTGCGCATCATATTTCCCGGCGACATGGAACGCGGCGACTCCTTGATGGAAGCAGTCTTCACCGGCGTGCGCGATTCCCTCGAGAAGCTGCAGAAGCAAGCGGACGACAGGGCCGACAAACGCGGCGACGAGAAGGCCAAAGAGCTGATCCGCAAGCTGCGGGAGGAGGTCTCCCAGGGCTGGTACTATGGTCATCAATTCGGCATCGATGCGCTCATCCGCGACAGCGTGGATTACGCGGATCTCGTTTCGAATTTCGAAAAGCAGTCGGGCAAGGCCGCGCACCGCGCCGAGAAGTGGTACGAGTATGTCGACCAATATCTCAACTTCCTGAAGGTCGAGACGCTGGTCGTCATGCTCGACGATTCCGACGTCGGGCCCGAGGCGACCTCCGATATCCTGCAATCCGCGCGGATGTCCCTGAGCCATCCCAGGATCGTCACGATCATTGCCGGCAACCTCGATTCCATGCGCGGCTCGCTGATCCAGCAGGCGATGGACAAGCTTTCGCCGGCCATCGGCTCGCTGGCGAGCACGGACAGCCGCACCGCGCGGGACTGGCGGCGAGGCCATCGTCAGCTTGTGGAAGAGTACCTCGACAAAGTCCTGCCGCCTGCGAACCGGTTCTATCTGAGGCCGATCGAGGCGACGCCCGGACGGGCAAGAGGCGACACTGATTTCAAGCGAATCGCCACGGCGCCGCTGGAAGACTTCGTGAAGGCCGCCCACAATCAGTATCGCAAGCTGTTTCTCGACGCGAAGTTCCGGCTTGCGCTCGACCGCGAAATCTCCGGACGCGACGTGCCGACGGCGACAGACATCGCGCCCCTCGAGGCCTATCTCTCCTGGTGGTTCTTCTCGGACCGCTATCGCGATCTGGCGCCGCGCGTGCCGCGCCAGATCGCGACGTTCCGCGATTTCTTCCAATGGATGCTCAACGACGCCGCGCGCCCGAAGCATGAGCCCAAGCGCCTGCTCGTCGCGCTGTTCCACAACCCGGCGAACTTCCTCCTGATCCAGCGCCTCGGCGATATCGACTCGAAGATTCCGGACTGGCTGCGCCAGCAGGTGCTCGAATCCTTCTGGTACGGCCGCCGGCTTTTCCGCATCAACGGGCGCGAGCTGGAGGAGGGCAGCTATCCGCATCGCTACATTGCCTACCGGCTGGATGTCGGGCTTGGGCTTCCGTTGCGGGACAACGAGCAGGCGGCAGTGGCGACGAGTCTGTTGCCGCGTCCCGCCGGGCGGCAGGTGATGCGCCGCTTCCTGCAGGCACGCGAGATGCCGCGCCGGCCGCGCAGCCTGGGTCTCAGCCGGTGGATCGACCATGCCGCGATTCCGGCCAATTGCCTTTATTTCGACGACCTCGACGCCCTGCCGGACATCGCGTTCCTCGACACCCATACGCTCAAGCCGAGGCAGATCGCGGACAACCAGGAGGGCCTGTGGGAGTCCTATCTGTCGTCGCGCATCTACGAGATCATCGATGACCGGCGCGGCGAGCGGCGTGACTTTTCGGCCAAGGACCGCCGGAGGGCCGCGCTGAAGGACGAATACCTCTTCCGCTATGTGCGCGAGATCGTCTGCGAAAGCCTCAGATTCAGCAGCAAGGTGACCTCGGCCACGCTGCTGGCCGAACTCGATCCGGCCGACATCCTGCTCAAGCAGAGAACCGCCATCTACGAGCACTTCATCCGCCACGAGCTGGACAGCTTCGCTGAGTCCATCGAAAAACGCTGCGAAGGTTGGTGGTTCGCCTTTGGAAAGAACGCGCGAGCCGACATCGAGACGCCGCCGAAGGGCTCGCAGGAAGACCGCAGGGCGGTCGCGCTCTATTCCTGTCTGATCACCGATCTGCGTCGCGCCTGGCACGCGATCCGCGTGCATGAAGCGGCGCCATCGCTTCGCCCGAGCGACGATGAGAGCGCGGCACGTGCCTCGCTGGCGGCCCTCACGACGCGCGACCGCATGCCGCTCTACACGCGCCAGCAGATCGAAGCCTTGCTCGGGCGTTCGCGCTGGACCCAGGCGGCACTCAAGGTTTTCGCGCTGGACAACGTCACGCGCTGCTTCAAAGGGCACGACAGGGCGCTCACCCTGAATGACATCGGCAAGATCTATGCGGCGCCCGGCGACATCAAGGTCGCTCCCCCGAATACCGAGAAGAAGAAGAAACAGTTCAGCGATGTCCAGTCCATCGACGAGCGGGAGGACTTCGAGAAGTGGACCAGGACGCTGCGCAAGATCGGCCGGATGGCCTGCAAGAACTGGCCGGTCTACGACGCCGAGCCCCTGGTATATGTGGAAGAAGAGCTCTTCGAGGTGTCGGACGGGCAAGCCGGCGCGCCGTACAAGACGGCCAGGTTCGACATCTTCGAGAAGAACCAGACGCCGGACCAGGAGGATGCCGCGCGCTCCAACGCGCGGCAGGCGCGCAAGCTCGTTTGGCTGCTGCATGGCTTGGCGCCGAGCCTTCCGGCGATCATCCACTCCGAAATCATGGCGATGCACTATCAGGTCGTGCTGCTCGAAAAGGCGGCGTATGAGGATCAGTTTCTCAGCCAGCGCGAGAAGCTGCTGGGCCTCGCGGACGATTTATACCTCGACGCGGCCCAGGAAATCGAAAATTGGGCCAAGCTGGTGGGGACGCTCAGCGTCATCCTGCGCTACATCAAGATCAAGGCGCTGCATCTCGACGTATCCTTCATATTGCGCGAAGCACGGACGCGCTTGAAACCGAAACCCGAGCAGGAGAGTTCTAACGCCGAAAAAGCGGCACGCGCGGCAAGGGAACTCGAGACGTTGTTGCGGGACTGCGGCTACAAGTTCAACGGTCCGGTGGCCATCGATATAATCGTGGACAAGCTCCTGATCGCGTTCGAAAACAAGGGTCGCGGGCAAACAGAGCCCAAGGTGGACGAGGTTTCGCCGATGAACTTGAACCTCTCCACCTTCCCCGACAATGCGCCGTCCACGCTCTTCGGCGAGGACTGGCTCAAGGATATCCTGGCGCGCCCCAGTCTCATGAAAGATACCGGGCTGGAAGGCGAGAAACGGGAAAGTCTCGACGACGGCATCAGCGTCAACGGCGTGTTCGGCGAGACCGAGCAGTGGCTGTGGACGGCCAATCGCGGCCTGCGCAAGCTCAGCGCCGTTTTGCTGGAGCGCAACAAGACATATGAGAAAAAGACCGGGCGAAAGCGTGCCCGCGAGCCCGGCACAACCTCGTCCGAACCCGCGCCCGCGCGGCCGGTAAAGACCCGGCCTGCACGAGGGCCGGCAAAGGCCCGGCGTGCGCAAAAATAAATCGAGCGCGTCCACCTGGGACTGGCTGATCTCGCGTGCCGTCATCGGCTGGAACGCGCGGGTCGAGAAAGGGCGCACGCGCCTGACCGACCGCGAGGCGCTCGATCTGGGCTTTACCGATCACGTCCGGCGCGTCATGCCGCAACAGGCGCTGCGGCTGTCCGCGACGGACATCGAATACGCGCTCGGCCGGTTTCTGAAGCATTCACCATCGCTGCCCAATTGGCACCGTTCGGCGCTGTCGTCGGGAGGGATCGACATCGACTGGTCGCTGCGGCAGCCCTGGATCGACCTCGACTCTCTCGCGTCCTGGATCGTCCTCTGCAACGATTTCGAGCCCGATGCGACGATCGCGCTCGATTGGGCGAAGCGGCATCCGGGGGGTTCGCCCGCTGACGACGTCTTCTCGCTCGACCTGTGGCCGACGGTGCCGCGGTCGGGCGATCATGCGTTGCGTGCGCTTGCCAAGCGCGGGCTTTCCGACATGCACATCCATGCCGGCGGCGTGCGGCTGGTGCAGCAGGCGTGGATCGACCTGATGGTCGACCGGCTGCCCGCGCGGCAGCTGCGCGCAATGGCCGGCCTCTACAAGAAAGAACATGACGTCCTGAGCACGGATCGGCGCCTGGCCAGAGCGACGCGCGAGAGTCTCGCCGGGTTGCTGGAAATCGACCTCGATATCGAAAAGCGCGGTATGGCGGTTCCGTCTAGGGAGGAATGGTTCTCCTGGTCGCTCCGGCAACTCCACTGGGAGCGGAGAATCCTGATCGCCGCCTGGCGCAGCCTGTTGAATGAGCACGCGCGCGCGGACGAGATCATTGTGCTCCTCGATCGATACATGCACCTGAAGAACCGGTTTTACCGGCGTGCGCGCCAGCCCGCGCTGGCCGGCCCGCGCGGGCTGCGCAATTTCGACGTGCAGCATTTCAAAGCGCTGAAGCGCGACGGGCGCATCGAGAGGCTGCCGAGGCGCCGCGCACAATTCGTCGGCGCGGCCACAGCTCTGCCGCAGTCACGGACCTATGCGCAGACCGTCCGGTTCACGATGCAGCCCATCGGGGATGCCTGCCGCTATCTGCTGGAGTCCGAGCACCTTGCGCGGATGGAGCTGCGCATCGCGCCGCTCGAATTCACGGCCGATTACTGGCGCCAGTTCAAGCTCTACAAGGAGCTCATGGAGCAACTCAAGCGCGGCCACCCCGGCCGTGAGGTCGAAATCCGCTTTGCGGTGCATTTCAAGCGCAGCAACGATACTGTCCCCGACACCGGGCCGCAGCTGTTTCGCCGCCTGCGTGAACTTGATCGCGACACGGCGGCGCTCCGGCTCGCGCTGGCCGATCCGGAAAAGTATCGCGATTGCCTGGGACCCCTGGCGCGGATCGACGTCGCGGGCCAGGAACGCGACACGCCGCTCAACATCTATGCACTGCATCTGAGGCTGCTGCGCGGCGATCCGGCGTCGCTCGATGCGCTCGAAGAAATCGCGCGGCGCGAGCGGAGCGGGGCCGAGCGCTTTCCTTTTATCGCCAGGTGGCTCTCTCTGGTTGCGCGCGGTCAGCATCGCCCTTTCGGCTGGGAACGGCCGCTCGGCCTCACGGTGCATGCCGGCGAAGACTATGCCGATGCGCTGGACGGCCTCTTTCAGATCGCCACGGCGGTCGAGACATGCGGCCTTGTCTCGGGCGACTCCATCGGCCATGGGCTGGCGCTGGCGGACCAGATGATGGCGCCGGCCGGCGGTCTCTATCCGCTGATTCCGCGCGGTGCCGCGTTCGATTCCCAGTGCTGGCTCTACGATCTGCTGCGCCGCGAAGGCGAGGACGACGCGCTGCGGTCGGAATGCAATCGTCTGGTCGATCTCATCGAGGAGGACGGGACACAAATCTACGGTCGGGGCCACAACGCCGCCTTTTTCCTGGACCGTTGGCGAGAGACGCGGTTGCCCCCTCGGCCTGGGACTGTCGGGGACAAACGGCCGGCACTTTCCGACGATTCGCGTGACATGGCGCTCCATGCCAGACGCGAAGAGTTGCTCGATGTCAGCCCCCGCTACGGCCTCGGGCGAGCAGTCAAATTCGCCCAGCGGCATCTGCTGGACCAGCTGAGCCGCAAGGGTATCGTCATCGAACTCAATCCGTCTTCGAATTTGCGAATTTCCGGCGCGGACGAGCTTGCGGATAGCCCAACCGTGACCTTGCTCAAGGAATCGGGCGACAGCGTGCTCGTCAGCATCAACACCGACAATCCCGGCGTGTTCACAAGCGTCATTGAAAATGAATATGCGTTGCTGTTGGCCAGCATGCGCGATGGACCGAATGCCCTGAAGGAAAAGGAGCTACGGGCGCTTTTGGAGGGCGCGAGAATAACCGGCCTGGAAATGCTCCGATAGCGCCAAAGCAGGTTTGGGGCATTGAACTTGCGCGTCGAGTGGTCAGCGAGGCCGGTATTGCGCGAAATGATGGGTCCGTTCGGTTGGGAATATCACCAGCAATACAAGAGTTGCGGCGGGAAAATAGGTGTTTGCCAAACGGTCTGGCAGGTTTATGTTTTGATCTGATCTTATGGATTGCAGAGTGCGATGAGTGATAAACCCTCGGGACACCAGCAGCCGGGCCCCCTTCCTAAAAAAGAACAGGAAAACCCGGCATCGCCGACACTGGAAGATACGACGAATCCATCTGAGGCGGAACGCAACGACGTTCCATTGGGATATAACGGCAGCGACACCGAGTTCAAGATTTAGGTGGATATTGTATGGCCAATGCTGACAGACGTATCGTTACGTTTGCCGACCCCTAAGGTAGCCAAGCTTCTTCGCCCAATGGGATCCAATACTTTCATTATCAGGGTCACATCCACGCCCTGAACCGGCAGGTGCCCGAAAACCGGATACGCATAGGTCGCCAGCGTATTTCGCCACTGATCGCTGTGCTTGGCGTTCCGCCACGAGCCCTCGAAGGTCTTCAGATAGGCCTCAGCCGCGTCCCTGAACGTGATGGCTTTTGCCGCTTCGAGTTGTGCGTTCTTTCTTTGGGTGCTCCGCGCCTCGATCGGGTCGATACCGTCTCGCTTCAACTTTCGACATTCTACTGCTTTATCCCGAGCACTTGCGAGCGGGACGTCATGCAATGGGCCCAGCTCCATTTCGCGTTCGCGGCCGTGCAATTCGAAGCGGAATATCCAGGATCGCGATCCGGCATTGGAAACCTGCAAGTAGAGGCCGCCGCCATCCGCATACATGCCTTTGGCCGTCGCGTTCTTGACCGCAATCGCTGAAAGACGCGCCAACTGCCGAACCAAGCTTACCCCCGCCTATACCCACGATTCATTGGCGGATTGTGTCGGACGGCTCGGTTCGTGTCCGGAATGAAAACTTGTAGAAAACTCTTTCTCTATAAGCGCTTATTGGATGCTGTCGGACTAGGTTGGACCACGTCGGATAGTGTGGATGGCGGAGGAGCAACCGCTGGGAACGAACATTCTCTCCAAAGGGACGGCCTGGCCATCGCAGCTATTTCGCCGCTTGGACGGCCTTCGCGCCGAACACCGATTGTCGCACCGTGATCGCTCAGGCCCCGCTTCGGCAGCGAACGCCTTTAAGTCGTTGAAAGTTCTCTCTTCCTTGTCAAAAGGAACTTTTACCAATATTTTTGACAACTCCGGGTTGCGTCCATCGCAATTCAATCGGAAATAACCTATATAGGGATTTGCCTATATGAGTGGGCAGCTGACGTTTGTGCCGCTATCCGGCGGCGGCAGCGCGGTGAATGAACTGGTGGGCTTCCTGACGCGTTACTCCGGCAGGCCCGAGTTCGGCGAATGGGAGAAATTGTACCTCCAAATGAAGCGCGACGCCGAACATATCGAAGCCCACCTCGAGAGGGCGGACGAGTGGCGCCCGTTTCACGGATGTAACGGTGGTGTGTTTCCCGTCATGATCAAACAGGTCGACAGTAAGAAGGAGCCGTTTGCGGTCTATACGGCGATCGTTCGTGACCCGCCGCGTCACAGCGAACTCCTTGCGATCTATTTTGGCGAACGACCAGGGCGGAATTTCTCGACGATCGTCGAATCCTTGTGGAACGAAGTCAGCAAGCGCCTGACAGACCTCAAGTTGTGAGCACCATGAAACGCCAACGGCGCGTCAAGAGAATCAAATCTGCGGCATCCGCGAGCGAGCCATTGCCGACGACCGGATTGAAGGCATCCGCGCGCTTGGCGTCGGCCCGCGTCGCAGATGAGGTTTACGACGCGCATCTGCGTCCAAATCTAGGCCATGAGAGCGATCTTGTGGCGCGGATCATTCGGAATTTTCCCGAATGGGATCGCAAAGCCGCGAAAGATGGCCCCGCAGCGCGGGCCGGCATGCTGTCGCGAGCCATGCGTATCGCGGCCGGTCTGTCGCAGATGGCCGTTGGCGAGAAGGCGAACATCAAACAGTCGGACATCAGCGCGATCGAAACCGGTTCAGGCGAAAAGGGGCCGACCTACGATGTGTTGTCGCGAATTGCCGACGCATGCGGGTTCGTGTTGAGTTTTGGGCCGAAAGAAAAGGCGCCTGCCCGGGCGCTCGCGCACGAATCTGCATTGGACGCCGATCCCGTCATGGAGATTCTGGGCAAGATGAGGGCGCCGCAGACTCAAGAGTTGCCAAACCATGGCGGGAAGGGTGCCATGATGCGCCAGAAGCGCAGGGTTATCGAGGTCAAGGAGATCAAGATGCGCCCGACCAGTGACGACTACGAATACGACACCAAGATGAAGCGGATGAAGCGTTTCTTCGACGACGGCGACAAGGTCAAGATCACGCTGCGGTTCCGCGGCCGCGAGATGGCCCACCTGGATTTCGACACACTCAAGAACGAATTGTCAAAAAAGACTTCGAAGGTCGACCCTCCGATTTCCGGTTACCGGGCGAGTGTCGGTCAAAAGCGCCCGACCGTGGTTTTCTACAACAAGGCCGGCGGTGTCATCGAAGTTCGTCCCTTGAAGCCTGGCGAAACATTCCGCGTCGCCGATGCGGGCTTCAAGACGCGGATGTCCGTCCACGGCGCGGATCTGGGCGGGTCGCTGGAGCCTTTGCCTGGATCGGGCGCGCGCCCGACAACGACCAGGTGACCCACGAGATCGCCGAGAAGCTGTCTGCGTTTCTTGGTCTTATGGGGGGCCTTCTATTGGCAGTTCCCTTCTTTGCCGACTTTCGCGTGCGACAAAAGAGGATCGAAAGGCTTCGTGGATTGCACGACGGCACTATCAAGCCGGATGACGCTGCCATTTTGAAAAAAGCGCTCGAAGGCGGCGAGATGGAGCGAATCCTATCCGCCAGCGCCTGGATGGGCGTGACGGCGGGCGCCGGCGCGGTCTTTCTCATCGCGAGCTTTCTGGTTCTATTGGCCTTCTGAACTGTGCAATCCGAGTCCCGCGTGCCTTCTATTCGGGGGCTCGTTGGTCGTGGGCCTCGGCGCGAACGAAACTGGCGGAGCCGGAGTCCGGCTGATCTGCGTCCGGCCCGGTCCGACAAAGTTCGGGCCATAGGCTGATCCAGTCAAATTCCCAACCACAAGCCACAAAACAGTGACGGCCCAGTTGGTCGTGATCCGACGATGTACGTCGCGATCCGGTCCAAGCCGGGTCTCATTTGTAGGCGGAGGTTGTAGGCTAGAATGGCAAGACGCATCAATCAGCTCTCGACACGGTCAGTTGCGACCGTCAAAAAGCAAGGCCTGCACGGCGACGGGAATGGGCTTTATCTGCGGGTAACCGATCAGGCCACGCGGTCTTGGATATTCCGCTACATGATTGGCGGCAAGGCTCGGTCCCTCGGATTGGGGCCGGTCGCTTCGGTATCCCTTGCCGCCGCCCGTGACGCCGCTGCTGATCTGCGCAAGCAAATAAAGCGCGGCACCGACCCACTTGAGGCGCGCCGATTAGCGGCCGAGCGGACGCGCCTTCCACTCACGTCCGTGCTTTGCGTTGGCGCGGCTTCTTGGTGGAGGACACGTCGATGACAACAATATCGACCCGCTTGCGCTCAAGGGGGGCGAGCCGGTCGGTCAGCATCTGACGCAGCTCGTCCGGAGATTTGGGCGGAGGCAGCCCATCTGGATGACGGACGAGTTGCTTGCCAGCGACCTTGCCGAACCAGAAAACGATATAGATACCGCGGCCGTTGGCACGATAGTCTTTGGTGTAGCGGTCGATCAGCTGAGTCGAGGGCGCATCCCAGACATCCTTATGCCATTGCCCTTTGATTTCGACGGGCAGACCCATGCCGTTATTGGTCACCGCGATGTCGGCGCGCTTAGCATCCGGCATGAGCGCCTCGGGCGCAGCCATCACCGCCTTGGGCAGCGGCTCGCGCAGATCGTCCACGAGGCGATTGCGGCAAGTGTTTTCGGTCTGGGGAATGTTTTTCGACCAGTAAGGCGACCACGCTGTGGTTTCACTCTGGCGCAGATAGACCTGCACCGTTTGGAGCGCGTCAAGCACCAAGGCCTTTAGGTCGTCGATAGTTTCAGGGAGACCTCCGTCGAGTGCGGACTTCACAGCCGCAAAGGATGGGACGCGGTACTCAGAGTCGAGCCGCAGCCGCTGCTGTTGCGCGCGGACATGTTTGATCTGGTCGCGATAGGCGGCGATGCGCGAGTCGATCGCCAAGCGATCCAGCGTGTCCGTGGCGACCTGGCTAGTGTCGGCGCCAATCGCTGTAATGGCTTGGCCGATGAACTCCGACGCCTGCCAGTCGTTCTCGTCGCCGTGCGAGCCGCCGAAGGGAAAGCCGGCAGGGGGCCAATCCCATGCTGAAAACCTATAACGCTGCCGCACCGCCACCCAGACTGTTGGAGTATTTAGACGCGAATTTTCGTCAAGCCGACTTCTCCGTCCGCCGCCGTTGCGTTCTGACGCGGTCAGACGACGGCCCCTGGTTCCTGGTATGCTGCATTGTTCAGGCATACGCGGGTGCAACCAGCACGCCCGCCGCGGTCACCTCTTGTCGGTATCCCAAGGTCATTTTGTTCGAGGACTGGCTCGACCGTACGACCTCCCACGCGTTCATTGCGGACATCCAAATCGGAAAGGTCATGTTCGGTGACATAGAGATCGAGCGCAATGGCAGCCCAAATTGGCAATCCGAGCTCGTGCCGGCGCAGAATAGTTTCATGCCCGACGTCGGATTTGTCGCGCGCACGCGCTTTGAATTTCGGAATGCGGCAATGCCACAAGACCCACTCCTGGCATCTAAGGAGCCATATTATCCCGATGCTTCAAGCGCCGCATACGATTGGCTAGCTTTGACCAAGTATCAGGGCTTCAATGATGCAAGGAATTCCGAACTCATTTTTCTCCTTCCAGAGGCTAGAGCATTCTTCACAAGTGCGACCTCGGAAAATGGAATGCTGAAGTTGGCGGTCGCGGGGTCTGATGTCGGCATTAGACCGCTATTGGTCAAAGGTGCGTATTGGGAAGGCTCATCCATTCGCCATTTTGAGATCCCGCTCGGCGGCTCTTCATCAATTGTGACTGCCGTTGCGACAGCAACCAGCGGAAATTCGCGCAGGACTATGCCAAGGACGACCTGCGGAAACCATCTAATCGTCTAGTAGATGATCACGAGGTGCGCGCGGCATGTCTCCGGATCTCCAACTCCCGCAGATCGCGTCCGCGCGTCTCGCGGCCGTAATAGGCGACGAGCGACAATCCCACGATGGCCGGGACGGCGATCACCAGCGCAGCGACGCCCAGCGTCGGAATCGCCGCGGCCACACTGAGGCCCTGGCAAATCAGTCCGCCAGTCTTGCTGCATCCCGCCACCCAGCCGGTTGCCCGGCCGCGCACCCGGACCGGATAATTCTCGGCGGCATAAGGCAGCAGAATCGAGATCACGCCAGTCGATCCGATAATGAGCAGCGCGATAGGAATCAGCGGATTGGACACCACCGCCACGCCGCTCTGCCGCAGCATCACCGCCAGCATGCCGAGCACGGTGATGCCGATCATCACGATGAGCGATCCTTTGGTGCTCCATTTGGTGTAGAGAATGGCTGCCAGTATCACCACGGGCGAGGCGATCACGGAGGATTGTGCGATAATCTTGGAGGCGAGGGCCATATTGAGTCCCTCCGCGACCAATTCGCTGGGAAGCCATAGCAGGAGCCCGAAATTGACGAAGCCCCAGGAGAGCGCCACGAAAGTGAGCGCGATTGTGGTGCCCAGATAGCGCCGGTCCGCTGGCGGCAGATGGGAGTGATCCTCCTTGGCTTCGTCGTCCCAATCCTCGGTCTCTGTGGTGATCACCGAGCCAAAACGATGCAGTACTGCATACGCTTCCTTGGTCTGACCGATATGCATCAGGAAGCGCGCCGATTCCGGAATGAAGACGCTGAGCCCGATTAGTATCAGTCCGGTGGGCATGTTGAGGAACCACATGATGCGCCAGCCGAAGATCGGCTGTAGCAGCGATGCCAATTCCGAAGCGGCGAGGTATCCCCCTACCGCCCCGATGCCACCCACCACGACCAGGCTGAGGCCGCGATATTTGGTCGGCATGATTTCGGCGAGCAGCGCATAGGCCACCGGCAGCATGCCGCCCGCGGCCGCTCCCATGAGAAAGCACATGAACACGTTCCACCAAAGCGATGGCATGGCGCCGCAGATAGAAGTTCCGACGAACATCACCGAAGACAGCAGAATCGTCGCCCGGCGTCCATAAATGTCCGCCAGCGCCCCCCAGATGAAGGAGCCGAGCGCCGTGCCGATCAAGGCGGAGAACGGCAGGAACGCGACCACGGCCTTGGTGACGTGGTACTCCACGCGCATGCCGGGCGTGACAAGTCCCAGACTGGCCGGCTTCATAATGTCGATGATGAGCGCCATGGCGAGCGCTATCGCCGCCAGCCAGTGCGCCAAGGTGAGCGGAGCATCCTCCGGCGCGACGATCCGCTGATGCGGCTGCAGCGCGTGCTCGCTGGCCGCCTTCGGCACCAGTCCATAGGATGCCAGGCCGATGCCACCGACGATGAACGCCATGCCCCAGAGCATGCCGGGGTCCATCGGCATGCCCGCGAGCACATAGCCCATGTCCTTGGCCATGAGGAACATCGGCAGATGCAGGATGACGCCTCCGGTGACCAGCAGGCAGCCGATCCAGAAGGCGAGCGCGTTGCGCCGCGCAGCGAACATGAACATTCCCATGATACGACCTTTCGCTGATCCTCAGAGTTTGTAGGCAAGCTGCAGCCAGGCCACGGACTTGTCCTTGAGCCCGCCGGCGCCGCTGTAGTCGGCGTATTTCAACAGGAACGACAAATTCTTGTCGGCAACGAGTTCGAGCGAAGCATCCCACTCGTTACCCAGGTCCGCGCCGGTGCGGTCCGCCGTGAAGTCGTGATAGGCCAGCACCGCGTTGAGAGTCTTCATCCCGAGAAAATCCGGAATCGCATAGCTGCCCTTGAGATAGAAATCGTCGAGGCCGTTGACCGGCGTGGTGAGGAAGAGGTCCGCCCAGCCGTTGAACGGGTGCAGCGAGGCGAGCGGAGTCGAGAATCCGATCGTGCCGTCGCCGCCCAGCGCTTCGTAGCCGATGAGACCAGTGAAATTGTGATAGGCGAGGCTGCCTTCGACGAGGCCATAATCGAGGCTTATAGACAGCGGATTGTTGCCGAAATCGTCTTGATGCGCGAACTCGCCGTTGATCTGCGCCGCAAGGCCGTCCGCCAGATCATTGCGATACTCCGCGCGTGCCCCGACGGTCGCGGTCGAGAGCTTGGCGGTCGCCAGCATCGCGGCCGCCGGACCGTTTTGCGACAGCCTCAGCAGATACGCATAGCCCTCCAGCCTGAGGCCCGGAATGCCGGCATAGACCGCGTTGAAGAGATGGCTGTTGCTGTCGAAGCTGCCGATCGAACCTGTCGCCGGAACCGGGTCGCCCGGTCCGAAAACGCGATTGACGTTCGCGACATAGGCATATGTCACCACCAGATTCTTGACCGAGCTGTTGACGAAGCTCAACGCGTTATAAGTCTGTTCGTGCTGGCGCCAGCCGGCATTGCCGACGAAGCGCTGGCTGCCGAACTGAAGCCGCTGGCGGCCGAGGACGATGCGGGTATCGAGATTTGTGGCGTAGGTTAACTGCAGCCGGTTCAAAGTCGCCATGCCTGGATCGGCGATGGTGGGATAGGCCGTCTTGCCGTTGCGCGTGTCGTTGTGCCGCGACGGATCGGCCAGGATCGCGTCGAAATCGAAGGCCAGGCTGAAGCCGTTCCAAACGCCCGTTTCATAGCCCAGCCGCGCGCGGAGGCTCAACACGTTTCCACTCAGGGCCTTGCTCTTGTCGTTTACCGTTTCATAGCGCGCCCGCAGATCGGCGATCGGCGTGCCCTGTGTGACCGCGGAAAGCGCATCGTCGGCGCGGCTCGCGCTGGCAAACGGAACCATGCCCGCCAACCCAGCAAGACAGATCGTACCCATGCGCAGCATGGCGCCGCCCAGCTTCATATGTCCGCCCCCCAGAGGCGCCGTCAGACCGATGCAATCGCGCTTCGGACGCAAGTATGGCGACTGCGCCGCACGGCGGGCGCGGGAGTGCCACAACTTAACGATTTGATTGGATACGCCGCGGCCCTCGAGCGCGCGTTGCATCTCTGTCTAGCGCTGTCATGCGATAAATGCAATTCTGGTTCGCCGGTTCTGGGGCGGACCTGCGCATCTTCGTTAACGTGCCCGGGGCGTCGTTTCATGCAGGACAGCCAGATCCGTCGCATCGTGATCGTCGGCGGAGGCACGGCCGGCTGGATGGCTGCCGCGAGCTTGGTCAAATTCCTGGAACATATGAATGCCAGCATCCGGCTGGTGGAGTCCGATGAGATCGGCACGGTCGGCGTGGGCGAGGCCACCATCCCCCCGATCATGGATTTCATTCGCCAGTTGGGCGTCGAGGAGAACGATCTCGTCCGCGAGGTCAAAGCCACCTTCAAGCTGGGCATCGCCTATCGCGACTGGACCCGGCCCGGCGATTCCTACTTCCACCCCTTCGGTCCGACCGGCTTCGGCCTCGGGTCCGTCTCCTTTCCGGCCTACTGGCTGAAAATGTTCCTGGAGGGCAAGGCGGCGCGGCTGGAAGAATATTCCATGCAGGCCAAGGCCGCCGAGCTGGGCAAGTTCATGCGTCCGGTGCACGCTCCCAACACGCCGCTGAACAAGATCGCCTATGCTCTGCATTTCGACGCCACGCTGTTTGCGCGCTATCTGCGGAAGTTCGCGCAGGCGCGCGGTGTCGTGCGCACGGAAGGCAAGGTCCGCAACGTCTCGCTGCGGCCCGCGGACGGCTTCATCGAATCGGTGACTCTGGAGAACGGCGAGACGATCAAAGGCGACCTCTTCATCGACTGCAGCGGTTTCCGCGGCGTCCTGATCGAGCAGGCCTTGAAGACCGGCTATGACGACTGGACGCGCTGGCTGCCCTGCGACCGCGCGCTGGTCGTGGCCAGCCAGCACGGCGCGCCACCGCCGCCCTACACGCTGGTGACAGCGCGCGACGCCGGCTGGCAATGGCGCATCCCGCTGCAGCACCGCGTCGGGAACGGCCATGTCTATGGCGGCGCCTTCATGAGCGACGAGACCGCTGGTCGGACACTGCTCGCCAATCTGAAAGGCAAACCGCTGGCCGACCCCGTCGCGCTGCGCTTCACGCCGGGGCGGCGCAGAAAGGCCTGGAACAAGAACTGCGTCGCGCTAGGCCTGGCGTCGGGCTTCCTGGAACCTCTGGAAGCCACCAGCATCCACCTCATCCAGCGCGGCATTGCCATGCTGTTGAAATTCTTTCCCGATCTGAGTTTCGAGCAGGCCGACGCCGAGCGCTACAACAAGATGCTCGAATTCGAGTTCGGCCGGGTGCGCGATTTCCTGCTCCTGCACTATACGCAGACAGAGCGCGGCGGCGCGTTCTGGGAGCATTGCCGCGCCATTCCGCTCACCGACAGTCTGCAGGAAAAGATCGACTTATTCCGTAGCCATGGCCGCATCCTGCGCGAGGACACCGAACTGTTCCCCATCCAGAGCTGGCTGTCAGTGATGATCGGTCAGAACATCGTGCCGCGACGCTACGATCCAATCACCGACAGTCTCGACCCGCTCAAGGTTGCCACGAAGCTGGACGACATCCGCAGCACTGTGAAGGTCTGCGCCGAGGCTATGCCGGCGCACCACGATTTCATCGAGAAGAATTGCTCGGCTGGAGCATTTGTTGGCTAGTCGATGGGGCGGCCGGTTTGCGATGACGCTCCTGGCGTTCGCAACGGCTTGTTCGTCGGGACCGCAAAGGGCGCCGGCGAACAGGGACCCGGTCGCCAGCTGGCAACGAACCGAGAGCGGCGTGGTCGTCCATCCGGCAAACGGCCGGCCGCGCACGATCCGGCTTCAAGTCATGACCGGCAGCATCATTCGCGTGACGGCAGCGCCGATCGATGGTCTCAGCTTGCCGGCGAGCCTGATGGTGGTCGCCAAACCGCTCAGCGGCGTCAAATTTGACGTCTCAATCCAAAATGATGTGCTGAGCCTGAAAACCGTGAACGCGACCGCCGATGTTTCGCTCATCAGTGGAAAGGTCAAATTTCGCAATGCGAGCGGCAGGGTTGTGCTCAATGCCTACAACGGCGGCGAGTTCACACCGGTCAAGGTTGATGGCCATGACTTCTACGCCGTCCGCCAGCAGTTCAATCGCGGCACGGACGAGGGACTTTATGGCCTCGGTCAGCATGAGAACGGCCAGTACAATTACAACGGCCAGGATGTCGATCTGGCGCAGCACAATATGGACATCGCGCTTCCGCTGGTGGTGTCGAGCCGCGACTACGGCCTGTTGTGGGACAACAACGGCATCACGCGGTTCGGCGATCCGCGCGAATATCGGCCAATTTCCTCGGAACTTGAGGTGACCGATGCCGATGGCCGACAGGGCGGACTGACGGCGCGTTACGCATTGAACGGACGGACGAAAGTCACCCGCGTCGAAAGCGACGTAAACTATCAATATATCAGGGATCTCGCGGATTGGCCTGCCGCGCTTATGGATGCGTCCGGCAACGTGTTTCCGGGAAAGCAATCCGTAACCTGGGATGGCAAGCTCGAAAGCCGTGTGACGGGAGTCCACAAATTCCGTCTCTACGTCAGCTCCTACGTGAAACTCTATCTCGACGGCAAGCTGGTCATCGATGCGTGGCGGCAGAACTGGAATCCCTGGTACCGCAATTTCGACGTGCCCATGACGGCTGGGGTTCCCGTAGCGATCCGCATCGAATGGATTTCGAATGGCGGCTATATCCGCCTGCTGCACGCCGATCCGCTGCCCGCGGAGGAGCGTCACGAAGTGTCGTTCGCCTCTGAGGTCGCCCGGGCGATCGACTATTACTTCATCGCGGGAAGAAGCTACGACGATGTGATTTCGGGCTACCGCCAACTCACGGGCAAGGCGATGCTGTTGCCGCGCTGGGCGTTCGGCTATTGGCAGAGCCGCGATCGCTACAAGACCCAGGAGCAGCTCGTCGACACGCTTCGCGAATATCGCCGGCGCAGGCTGCCGATCGACAATATCGTGCAGGACTGGCGCTATTGGCGGGACGACTCATGGGGCTCGCACGAGTTCGACACGGAACGTTATCCCGATCCGGCGCGGATGGTGAATGACGTTCACGCGCTGCATGGCCACATCATGATTTCCGTGTGGCCGAAATTCTACCCTACGACCGGCAACTATAAGGCACTCGACGCGGTTGGCGGTGTCTATCACGGCAATATCGATACCGGCGCGAAGGACTGGGTGGGTCCGGGCTACCTGTCCACCTACTACGATCCCTATAACGCCGAAGCCGCCGATATCTATTGGCAGCAGATACAGGACAAGCTGGGGAAACTCGGCTTCGACGCCTGGTGGCTGGACAATGACGAGCCGGACATTCGCTCCAACCTGAGCATTGCCGAGCGCGAAGCGATCATGGGTCCGACGGCTGTCGGCTCTGGCGCGGAGTATTTCAACACCTATCCCCTCGTTCATGTCGGCGCCGTATACGACCATTGGCATGCGCTGCATCCCGACACGCGGGTCTTTCTGTTCACGCGCTCGGCCTATGGCGGTATCCAGCGCTATTCCTCGGCGCTGTGGAGCGGCGATCTTGCCGCGCGCTGGTCCGATCTCCACAACCAGATTGCCGCGGGTCTCGGCATTTCGATGGCCGGGATGCCGAACTGGACGTTTGACATCGGCGGTTTCGCCATGGAAGACCGCTTTGTGAAGGCGAACGCGGCCGATCTCGCCGAATGGCGCGAACTTTATACGCGTTGGTTTCAATTTGGCGCCTTCGCGCCGATCTTTCGCGCTCATGGGCAGGCGCGCCCGGAGGAGGGCGAGGGCCGCCCGCGAGAGATTTATCTCGTCTCTGCGCCCGGAACGGAAACCTACAGTATCCTGGCTTGGTACGACCGCCTTCGCTATCGGCTGATGCCCTACATCTACACGCTGGCCGGCCGGGTTTATCACGACGACGATACGATGATGCGTGGCCTGGTCATGGATTTCCCGCGGGACGAGAATGTTCGCAACATCGCCGACGAATACATGTTTGGCCCGTCGTTTCTCGTCGCGCCGGTGACCGAGTACAGGGCACGAACGCGGACTGTGTATCTGCCGGCCGGCGCGCGCTGGTACGATTTCTACACCGGCAAAGCCTTTGACGGCGGCCAGAAAATCGCCGCCAGCGCGCCGCTGCGGCGCATGCCGCTGTTCGTCAAGGAAGGTTCGATCGTGCCGATCGGCCCCGACATGCAATATACCGGGCAGAAGCCCGGCGCGCCGATCACGCTCAACATCTATACCGGCAAAGCCGGCCAGTTCGACCTTTATGAGGACGACGGTACCAGCTACGGCTACACCCGTGGAGAATGGTCCCGCATTCCCTTTCGCTATGACGAGGCGAGCGGCACGCTCAGCATCGGCGCGCGTCAAGGCGTATTCCCCGGCATGGTTTTGAATCGCGTCTTCCATGTGCGCTGGATATCGGGACCGACGGCCAATGCCGTGGCGTTCGATGCCAGGCCGGATCGCACCATTCGGTACAGCGGCGCGGCGATCGAATTGCACCGCGTCGTCGCCATGGCGGTCCAGCCCACGGGCTCGCGGCGGCGAAACTCTCAGTAATGCGGCTCCAGCCGATGCTGGTAACTCCCTGCGAAGAACAGCAAGGGGGGGCCCTCGGCATGACGAAAATACTCGACCTCACCGACATAGATCGTGTGGTCGCCCGCGGACGGCGCGTCCACGATTTTACAGACGAAGTGCGCCAAGGCTCCGGTGATAAGCGGTACGCCGTTGTGAGTTTCGAAGACGATATTCAATTCTGGATCACGGCATCCCGCAAAATGTCGCGAGATCGGTTCCTGGGTGCTCGCAAGCACGCTGAGACCGTAATGACCGTGCTCTTTCAGTACCTTCATCATTTTGGCATCGTTGTGAATGCAGACCAGCAGTGAGGGCGGATCTTGAGAGACCGGCGTGAACGAGTTGGCGGTCATGCCGTGCGCCCGCCCACCTTCATTCCCGGTGACGATGGCAATGCCGGTCGTGAATCTGCCAAAGGCGCGACGCAGTTCCTTTGAATCAGAGCCGATGCTCATGGCAGGCCTCTGAAGCGCTCCGGCCGGCCGTCGCTGAAACGATGTCGCGCCATTCAACCCGCCTGAAATGCACATGCACCCAATGGACAAGTGCGGTGCCGCCAGTGTTAGTATACCTTCAGTCGGACAGCGCTGTCATTCGCGGCGAACCGGCAAGGTAAATTCCGTTGTGCAGCGCAACCGGCGCGATTTCTCGGGACAGGTCGGGCGCTCGTGCCGTAAGCAAAATAAGGTCGCAGAACCGCGGCCGTGGGGAGGGACGTTCGATGGATTCGCCAATCGGCAGCGCCGTGAAGCGGCACGACACCTCCACCGGCAATTACGGCATGGCGCTCAGCGTGCTCGCGACGCTGTTCTTCATGTGGGGCTTCTGCACCGTCCTGAACGACGTCCTGGTGCCGCATCTCAAGGCCGTGTTCGAGATGAACTACGTGCAGACGATGCTGATCCAGTTCGTCTTCTTTCTGAGCTATTTCATCTTCGCCCTGCCTTCGGCGAAGATCATCGAATGGATCGGATACAAGGGCGCGATCATCGCCGGTCTCTCCATCATGGCCTGCGGTTGCCTGCTCTTCATACCGGCGGCTGGTTTCACATCCTTTCCACCATCCTATCCCGTGTTTCTCTCCGCGTTCTTCGTGCTGGCTGCCGGAATCACGCTGCTTCAGGTGGCGGCCAATCCCTACGTCGCGGTGCTCGGCCCGGAAAAAACCTCGTCCAGCCGGCTCAATCTCGTCCAAGCCTTCAATTCCCTTGGCACAGTCGTCGGTCCGATATTCGGCGGCATGCTCATCCTGTCGCGCAGCACCTCAGGCACCGTTGCGGCCGGCACCGTGGTCACGCTGCGCGAACGAATCGCCGATGCGCAGGCCGTTCAATTGCCCTATTTCGCCATTGCCGTGGTCCTGTTCCTGATCGCCGGCCTCATCTGGGCGACGCGCTTGCCCCAGATATCGACCCAGCCGGAAAACGCCGAACAGGCGCGCGATACGCTGTGGCGGCACAAAATCCTGTTGCTCGGCGTCGTTGCGATCTTCGTTTATGTCGGCGCGGAGGTCTCGATCGGCAGCTTTCTGATCAACTACATCACCTCGCCGCATATCAGCACGATGACATCCACAGACGCGGCCCGCTACCTGTCCTACTATTGGGGTGGCGCGATGGTGGGGCGGTTCGCCGGGGCCGCGCTGATGCGCTGGATATCTCCCTCCGTCATCCTCGGTCTCAACTGCTTCATCGCCGGCTCGCTGATCATCGCCTCCATGGTCCTGATGGGACCGCCGGCGATGTGGGCAATCCTATTGGTGGGTCTGTGCAATTCCATCATGTTTCCCACGATCTTCACGCTCGCCATTCGCGGTCTCGGCCCGTTGACGGGCCGCGGTTCGGCGGCGCTGATCATGGCCATCTTCGGCGGCGCGCTGGTACCGCTGATTCAGGGCGCTGTGGCCGACCGGGCCGGCGTGACCATCTCCTTCCTCGCCCCGCTCGTCTGCTATCTCTATATTCTGTATTTCGCCCGTCGGAGCTATCAAAGCGCAGGCGCGCAGCCGGCATGAACGTGGCGCCGCCGCTCTATTCGTCAAAGTCTCTATAGGGATAGTGCTTAGAATTTCCGCAACCAATCCTTAAGCGTGTTGTCATAATCTCCGGTGTTCAACTCGGGGGCGCCGCGCTTGGGAAACGATGCCGTATTGATAGACGCCGGCATTGACGATTGCCGAGTCACGATCATGCAGCGCGGCCGTAATGGGCGCCCGCACTACGCGCACAATGTTGAAATCTCGAATACCGGATTCGACGGCATCACCGGCGTACTGGACCATTTCCGGACGCTTATCGGTGAAAAGCGCCTGCCGCCGGTCGTCGCCATCGCCTTCGGCGGACCGGTGCGGGGCCGCCGCAATACTTTCTCCAATGGCCTATGGACCTTCAACGAAGACGACCTCAAGGCGCAATTTGGCTTCGAAACCGTCGTGCTGGTGAATGACGTCGCCGCGCTCGCCTCCGCTCTGCCCTGGCTTGGACGTAGGGATCTGGCGCCAATTTGCGGCGACGGCGCCGCGCAAGCCCATAACATCGGCGCAGGCCGCTACGCCATGGTCTACGCCAATCAGGGCCTGGGCGTCGGCGCCCTCACGCATACCGAGCACGGCTATCAGGTGATCGACACGGAGGGCGGCCACGCGGCTTTTGCGCCGGTCACATCACTGCATACACGCATTTTGGCACGTCTGCAGAAGGACTTCGGTCGGGTATCGTGCGAACGCCTGATTTCCCATGCCGGCCTCGCCAATCTGCATCGCGCAATCTGCGAGCTCAACGACTGGGCACATTCGACGATGACGCCGCTCGAAATCGTGCTCTACGGCCGCACCAATGCGGACCCGGCCTGCCGCGAGGCGCTCGCGATCTACTACGACGTGCTTGGTGCGTTTTGTGGCGATGTCGCACTGAATCTCTGCACCGAAGGCGGTGTGTACTTGGCGAGCGACATCGTTCTGGAAACCGGCGACGATATTCAGAAGAGCGCCTTTCGCAAGCGCTTTGAAGACAAGGGTCATTTTTCGAACTGGGTCGGCGCGATACCGACCTTTCTGGTGACCAACCGGAGTGCCCGTCTTGTCGGCCTGGCTCGACTCGTGGACGAGGCCATTAGCGCCCGCGACAATGATGCGATGCCCGCGTCGGTCGTCGCCAGGGCATTCAGCGACGCGATGGAAACCGTCGACCAAACCGTCGTCATCGTGGACGACGAATTGAAAATCGTCAGCGTATCGGGCGCCCGCTGGAGTGGGTCGCCCATGCTCGACGAGATGCTTGCGCCCGGTGCGGATTTTCCCGGTGCGATAGCCAGGCTGGATGAACTGGGTCTGCTCGGCCTTTCGCGCACCGGTGACGGCGCCCAAGAGTTGATCGCGAAATTGAAACGCGGCGAACGGTTCAGCGCCGATTGCCAGCTCTTCGGCGGGCGCGTCAGCCAGCTTCAGGCAACGCCGCGCGAAGCCGGTGGCTATGTCATCGTTTCCAGCGATGTGACGGAATTGCGCCGTCGCACGAAGGATCTGGAAGATCTGGCGCGCAACCTACGCAGGACGTCATCGCTCGCCGAGGCGGCAAGCAGGTCCAAATCGCAGTTTCTCGCGAATATGAGCCACGAAATCCGCACCCCGCTCAATGGGGTGCTCGGCATGGCGGAAATTTTGAGCTTCACGCCGCTGACGGCCGAACAGAAAGACATGCTCAACACGGTTACCGTGTCCGGCAATCTCCTGCTTACGGTGATCAACGACGTGCTGGACTTTTCCAAGATCGAGGCCGGCAAGGTCCGTCTCGCTGCGGAGCCCTTCAGCCTGCGTTCCACGATTGAAAACGCAGTCGCCGCGCTTGCGCCCCAGGCGGATCTCAAAGGCCTGGAATTGATCGTCCGACTGGATCCGGCCCTCAACGAAAATGTTCTGGGCGACCAGGGCCGTGTCGTTCAGATTCTGAACAATGTTGTCGGCAATGCCATCAAGTTCACCGACCGCGGCCATGTGCTTCTGGAGCTAACGGCGGAGCGCGCCGGAGACTGCGCCGTCGTCACCTTGACCGTCAGCGATACCGGCTGCGGGATTCCGAAGGACAAGCTTGAGCGGGTGTTCGAGATGTTCGAACAGGTGGATGGCTCCGCCTCGCGGCATCATGACGGCACGGGGCTGGGCCTTGCGATTACACGCCGTCTGCTTGGGCTGATGAATGGCCAGATTGGAGTCGAAAGCACGCTCGGCAGCGGAACGACGTTCCGCATGCGTTTCGAGTTGGCGCTCAATCCAGCCGTTTCGGGGGCGCCCGCCATGTCGGCAGGTTCCGTGTCGGGTAAGGAAATTCTTATCGTCGATGACAACCCGATCAACCGACAGATTCTCGAAGAACTGGCGCGGTCGTGGGGAATGGTGCCGGTCAGCGCGCCGGATGGACCGTCAGCGCTGACGCTTCTTTCGGACTCTTGCGCCGAGCGGTTCTCCGTCGCCATTCTGGATTATCAGATGCCGGAAATGCATGGCATCCAGCTGGCCAAGGAAATCAGGAACATTCCGGCGCTGGCGGCATTGCCGCTGATCCTTTTGAGTTCGGTCGGCCAGTTCGGCGATTTGGACAAAGCGGAGGCGAAAAACTTTGGCGCCGTTCTGACAAAGCCGGCGCGTACCGCCCAACTTGAACACGCCGTGCGCTCGCTTGCGCGGCAAAGCCGATCTGATCCGGCGGTGTTGCTGGATGCGTCGAACAATTTCCCGCCGTCCGGTCCGGATCTGGAAAAGATTGGAAGCGCCGCGCCGGAAACGGCAAACCTCGACACTACAAGGGCGCGTCCCGAGACTCTTTTTTCGGCCGCGGATGACAGCGATGTCAAGACAGAAGCCGAGGATGACCGATCGAAAAAGGTTCGGATTCTTGTTGCCGACGACAACGCCATCAATCGCCGTGTGATTGAGGCCATGTTGGCGAATGGCGGCTATGACGTTCACTTCGCTGCGGATGGCGACGAAGCTGTCGAGGCGTATCGGAAGCTGGCGCCCGATATCGTATTCATGGACGTGTCGATGCCGAAGCTCGACGGTTACGGCGCGACGGCCCAAATCCGGAAAATCGAAGAGAGTCAGGGGAGGCATTCCGTCGTCATCGGCCTTACAGCACATGCCATGGCAGACGACCGCCAGATCTGCATCGCAGCCGGGATGGACGAGTACCTGGCCAAACCGCTGACCCGTGCGTCGCTCTCGCAGATGCTTGCGAAGTTCGCGCAATAGCGCTCGAAAGTCGCTACGCCTGCCTCGGCTTGCGAAATGGCAGCGTTGTCATTAGCCTGCCTGTTGGCATTCGAGTCAGAGAACTCGGAGCCCGGCTAGGGAATCGGGACTTCGGTCCGGCAGGGGGAGGCGGATGGCAAAGGCCAATTATCCGTTTATTTTGGGCCTGACACTTGCGGCAGCGCTGGGTGGGCTGTTGTTCGGCTATGACACGGCAGTGATCTCGGGCGCGGTCAAGGCGATCAATTTCAACTTCATTCAGCCACAGGCGCTGTCGGAGGATTCGAAGAACTGGCTGTTGGGCACGACCGTCGGCATCGCGTTGCTCGGCTGCGTGCTCGGCGCGGGGGCTGCCGGCGCGCTGTCCGGCTGGATCGGCCGCAAAGGCGGCCTGCTGGTCGCCGCGGTTCTTTTCCTGGTTTCGTCGATCGGCGCGGGCTTTCCGGAGTTCGGCTGGGGTATCGTCGGCCATGAGGGTGCGGCGGCGCTCGCCCCGTTCCTGGTCTATCGCGTGCTGGCCGGCATCGGCATTGGCATGGCCTCGATGCTGACCCCCATGTACATCAGCGAAATCGCGCCGCCGCAAAGCCGAGGCCTGCTGGTGACGATCCAGCAGATCGCGATCGTCGGCGGCATCAACCTGGTCTATTTCGTCAACTGGATCATCGCTTCGCAAGGCGACAATAGCTGGATACTAGCGACCGGCTGGCGTTACATGCTGGCCTCGGCGGCAATCCCCGCCGCCTTGCTGTTTCTCTTCATGCTTTTGGTGCCAGATACGCCGCGCTATCTGGTTCTCAAGGGGCGGACCGGCGAGGCGCGCAGGCTGCTGAACCGGCTAACCGACGCGGCAACCGCGGAGCAGACGGAACGCGAAATCGAAGCCTCGCTGGTCGTGCCGCACGAAAGGCTGTTCGCTTTTGGCGGACTGGTGCTGTTCATCGGGATCATGCTGTCGGTGTTCCAGCAATTCATCGGCATCAACGCGGTGCTCTATTACGCGCCGCAGATGTTCGAGAACATGGGGTCCTCGACCAATGCTGCGTTGCTTGAGGCGGTACTGATCGGTGGCGCCAATACCGTGTTCACGCTGGTCGCTTTCTTCACGATCGACCGGCTAGGCCGCAAGCCGCTTCTGATCATAGGCGCCCTCGTCATGGCGGGGGCAATGCTGACGCTGGGAACGCTGTTCGATGTCCACCAAGTCGGAAAATGGGCGGTGGTCGCAAGCGTCGTCTACATCTGCGGTTTTGCGATGTCGTGGGGACCTTGCGTCTGGGTTCTACTCTCTGAAATCTACCCCAACGCTATCAAGGGTAAGGCGATGGCGATCGCGGTCGCTGCGCAGTGGATCTCCAACTTCCTGGTGACACAGACCTTCGCGGTGATGGACGGCGACCGCTATCTCAATACCCTGTTCAATCACGGCTTTGCCTATTGGGTGTATGGCGCCATGAGCCTTTTGGCTGCATTTCTGGTCTGGCGTTACGTTCCGGAAACCAAGGGCCGAAGCCTCGAATCCATCCAGCAGATTTGGAGGCCTGAGCGTGCCGTCTAGCAACGGATAAAGCCGGTTCCGGGACGGTCGATGCGGACGTTGTAGTTCGCGCGAACGGGCTCTATGTTCGCATGTCCCACATCTGTCCGGAAATCAAGCTCTTGGAACGAAGCCGCCCCCCCAAGCCTCGCGCGGCGCATCGAGACTACGTCGAGTCCGCGGGGCCGGCGAAAATCCACGATGTGGCCAAACGCGCCGGGGTCTCGATCAAGACGGTGTCGCGCGTCGTCAATCATGAGTCGAACGTCAGCGAGTCGACCAGGGCGGCCGTTATGGAAGCGGTCACCGCGCTGTCCTATCGGCCGAACATGTTCGCGCGCGGCTTGGCCAGCGAACGCTCGCTGCTGATCGGACTAATGTATGACAATCCCTCGGATGGCTACGTCGCCGGTCTGCAACTCGGCGCGCTCGCCCGTTGCCGGGAGGTCGGCTACCATCTGGTGGTCGAGTTGCTCGATGTCCAGACACCCCATTTGGCCCACGCCGTGCATTCGTTCGTCACGGAATCGCAACTGCATGGCGTGATTCTCACCCCGCCGCTTTGCGATGCGCCGGCCGTACTCGAGGCGCTGACCCGGGCAAAGACGCGGTTCGTCCGAATCGCACCGGAAAAACACCTGCCGGGCGCGATGACCGTGAGCATCGACGACCAGAAGGCGGCCTATGACATGACCACCTATCTGATCAGCCTGGGTCATCACCGCATTGGCTTCATCAAAGGCCACCCTGGCCATGGCGCGTCGTATGCCCGCTATGAAGGTTACCGCGCCGCGCTGGAAAAGGCCGGGCGCCCTGTGATCGACGAATTGTGCGTCCAAGGGTTTTTCTCCTATCAGTCCGGTATGGAGGCCGCCGAGAAGCTTCTGTCGCTGCCCCGGCGCCCAACCGCGATCTTCGCCAGCAATGACGACATGGCGGCGGCAGTCCTTGCCGCGGCGCAGCGCTACAATTTGAAGACGCCGGAGCAGCTCTCGGTCGCCGGTTTCGACGACTCCTTGGTGGCGCAGGTGGTTTGGCCGCGCCTGACCACATGCCGTCAGCCAATCAAGGAAATGGCTGCCGAAGCCGTATCTTTGCTGGTCCAGAAGAATCCGGACGGCAGCCCGCAGGAGCGGCGGCTGGAGCACGAGCTGATCGTCCGGGAATCAACCGCCGCCCCGCCCCGGGACTAATCCGGCGCAAGTGGTCACCAATTGTTCCAGGGGCGATTCTGCGAAAATTGCGCTGCAGCGAATTTTCCTTCACAATTGACAGCGTTGTCGGTAAGGGCGGTTTGGACAAATAGGTTCAAGGCCGGATTCGGTGGGACAGACGCGTGCGGACCAATATGGCCGGTAACAGGCCTGCCATTGTCATTTTCGGCGGCGCAGGCGATCTCTCGCTGGGCATGCTGCTGCCGTCGCTATATTTCATCCATCGCGAGGGCCGCCTTGCGGCTGGGGCGCGCCTCATCGCAGTCGGCCGCAGTGTTTTCAGTCCGCCGGAATTTCTGCAGCGGGTGCGTGATGCCGTGGCCTCGCGGGCGGGTCGCCATTTCGAGGCCGACTCCTTTGATCGCTTTGCCGCAGCCCTGACCTATGTAAAGGCGGACGCGACGTCGGCCGACGCGTTGCGCGTTCTTGCGCGCCATATCGGCGATGCGGCGCCGGTCCTGTATTATCTTGCAGCCTCGCCGACCTTGTACATTCCGATCTGCGCGGCGCTCGGAGCGAGTGGCCTTGCGACCGGGGATTGCCGGGTGATGTTGGAGAAGCCTCTCGGCCGCGATCTTCAGTCGTGCCGCGCCATCAACGAGGCGGTCGCGGCGATCTTCGACGAGGAGCAGGTGTTTCGTGTTGATCACTATCTCGGCAAGGAGACAGTGCAGAACCTTCTCGCCCTGCGTTTCGCCAATGCGATGTTCGAGCCCCTGTGGAACAGCGGTGGCATCGACCACATCCAAATCACCATTGCCGAGACCGAAGGCGTCGGCGAACGTTGGCCTTATTACGATGAATACGGTGCGCTCAAGGACATGGTGCAGAACCATTTGCTGCAGCTCGTCAGTCTCGTCGCAATGGAGCCGCCTTCCGACCTCGACAGCTCCGCGGTGGGCGAGGAGAAAGCCAAGGTGCTCAGGGCGTTACGGCCTATCAGCCGCGGCAACAGCGAACGCGTGGCGGCGCGCGGACAATATGTCGGCGGCGTCGTCGAAGGCCGGTCCGTAGCCGCCTATACCCAGGAACGCGGGGCGCCGAGCGACACCGAAACGTTTGTCGCGCTGCGCGCCGACATCGACAATTGGCGATGGTCCGGCGTGCCATTCTTCCTGCGAACCGGAAAACGCCTGGGCCTGCGCCGCACCGAGATCGTCATTCAGTTCAAAAAAGTGCCGCACTCGATTTTCGGCGCTCAAGACCTTGCGGCCAATCGCCTCTTGATCCGCTTGCAGCCCGAAGAAGACATCTCGCTCACCTTGATGAACAAGGAGCAGGGCAATGAACTTGGCGGCATGGACCTCCAGGCGATGCCCCTCAACTTGACGCTGGCGCACTCCGAATTCCGTCGCCGCATTGCCTATGAGCGCCTGCTTTACGACGCGTTATTGGGCAACAGAAGCCTTTCCGTGGACCGCAAGGAGGCCGAACACGCCTGGGCCTGGGTCGATGGCATCGCGGACACATGGCGAGACATCCCGCCGATGATGTACGCGGCGGGTAGCTGGGGACCCACGAGCGCATCGAGCTTGATCCAGCAATATGGGCGATCGTGGAATGATTGAGAGACCCGCAATGGCGTCCGTCATCGCCGCCGTAACCCGCCGCATCCAGGACCGTAGCCGCGAAACGCGTTCGCAGTATCTTGACCGCCTTCATGCGGCACGCCGGGCGGGACCCGGCCGCGCAAAGCTGTCCTGTGCCAATTACGCCCATGCCTTCGCCGCCCAAACAGCGGCGGACAAATTGCGCGCCAGAGACCCGGCGGCGCCGAATATCGGCATCGTGACGGCCTACAATGACATGCTCTCCGCGCACCAGCCGTTCGAAATCTATCCTCATCAAATTCGCGAGGCGGCTCGGGAAGTGGGCGCGACGGCCCAGGTCGCGGGCGGCGTACCGGCCATGTGCGATGGCGTGACCCAAGGCCGGCCGGGGATGGAGCTCTCGCTGTTCAGCCGGGACATCATTGCGATGGCCACTGCGGTCGCCCTCAGCCATGATGCGTTCGATGCCGTACTTGCCCTTGGCGTGTGCGACAAGATTGTGCCGGGACTGCTCATCGGCGCACTCGCCTTCGGCCATCTTCCCGTCTTGCTGATCCCGGCCGGTCCGATGGAATCGGGCCTGCCCAACGCGGAGAAATCTCGCATCCGCAACGCTTATGCGGCGGGCGAGGTGGGGCGCGACGCATTGCTTGACGCGGAGACCAAATCCTATCACGGCCCCGGTACCTGTACCTTCTACGGCACCGCGAACACCAACCAGATGCTGATGGAGACGATGGGATTGCACCTTCCGGGTGCCGCGTTCGTCCATCCGGGCACGGATTTGCGTTCAGGACTGACGCGAGCGGCCGTTCGCCGCGCCGTGTCGCTAGCGCGGACATACGATGCGCCACTCGGGCTCGTCCTGGACGAAAAGGCGATTGTGAACGGCATCGTCGGGTTGATGGCCACGGGTGGTTCGACAAATCACGCGATCCACCTGGTGGCGATCGCGCGTGCCGCCGGCATTCTCATCGATTGGACGGACTTCGACGAAATCTCCGGCGCGACGCCGCTGCTGGTGCGCATTTATCCCAACGGTCCGGCCGACGTGAACGCTTTTCAAGCGGCGGGCGGCACCTGTTTTGTGATCCGCGAGCTGCTGAAACACGGGTTGCTACATGAGGATGTTACGACGGTTGCCGGCGGTGGACTGGGCCCCTACGCCGCGGAACCGACGATGGTGGAGGGTGAGATTGTTTGGCGTCCGGGACCCGAAAAGAGCCTGGATGAAACCATCCTGCGCCCCGCCAGCCATCCCTTCAGCCGCGATGGCGGGTTGCGATTGGTGAGCGGCGCGCTGGGCCGCGCTGTCATCAAGGTTTCAGCGGTGAAAGCGGAGCACCGGCGGGTGGAGGCACCCGCAGCAGTATTCGATAGCCAGCAAGACGTGCTTGAGGCGTTCAAGAACGGCCGGCTCAACCGCGATGTGATCGTGTTCGTCCGCTTCCAGGGACCTCAGGCGAACGGCATGCCGGAACTGCACAATCTCATGGCGCCGCTTTGCGTATTGCAGGACCGGGGATACCAGGTCGCGCTTGTGACGGACGGACGCTTATCCGGTGCCTCCGGAAGAATTCCGGCGGCGCTTCATCTTGTCCCAGAGGCGCAAGCCGGAGGACCGCTTGCACGGCTCCTGGACGGCGATATCGTTCTTCTCGATGCCGATGCCGGGATTCTCGAAGTAAGGGTGGAATCCGCCATTCTTTCCAATCGCGCGGACGCGGCGCCGCCGCCCGCGGTGATGGGCTTCGGGCGCGAGTTGTTCGGCAATTTTCGGGCGCACATAGGCGACGCCGAGTCTGGTGCGTCGGTACTATTCGCATGACGATCGATCACTCCCTGCGTCCGGCAACTGCTGCTTACACCGGCGCCAGCGCTTTGGCCCTGGTAGGCGATATCGGCGGCACCAATGCGCGTCTCGCTCTGATGGAGATTTCCGCCGGACACAGGCCGCGCGCGCTGAGCGAACAAACCTTCCGCTGTGCGGACTTTCCCTCGCTTGAGGATGTCATCGAAGAGTTCCTGGCCGGAATTGGCAAGTCCGACCAGCCATCGACCGTCGTTGCGGCTGCTGCCGGACCTATCGTCGACGGTGCGGTGACGTTCACCAATCTCGACTGGCATGTGACAGAAGCCAATCTCACCGCGTTGGGATTTGATCATGTCAGGCTGATAAACGACTTTGTCGCCCTTGCGCTCGCGGTGCCGACCTTGGCGGAAAGCGATCTTTGTGTGCTGGGCGGTCCAGCCTCGGGTGCTGTGGACGGTGTGATTGCCGTCATGGGCGCGGGAACCGGTTTCGGGGCCACGGGCCTCATCACAGATCACATGCGACCGATTCCTTTCGCGACGGAGAGCGGGCACATGTCCTTTGCGCCGTTCGATCCCGTGGAAATCGAGATTCTGCGCCTGTTGTCGGAGCGTTTCACGCATGTCTCGGTCGAGAAAGTATTGTCGGGACCGGGGCTCATCAATCTCTACGGCGCACTCAGCGTCATCATGGGCGAGCGGACCGACCCGGCGCTGGACAGCGCGGCGGCGATTGTCGCGGCCGCTGATGCCGGTGACAGGGTAGCCATCGAGGTCGTCGAACGGTTTTGCCTGATCTTCGGCGCCGTCGCGGGCAATCTGGCGCTCGCCTTTGGCGCGCGCGGTGGCGTCTATCTCGCGGGCGGCATCGCACCGAAACTTGTCCGGCGTCTCAGCCAACCTGGCTTTCGCCAGCGCTTCGAGATGAAGGGTCCGATGACGGAATATCTTCGCAATATCCCCACCAAGGTCGTCATGCGCGATGACGCGGCCTTGTTCGGTGCGGCGCGGGTTGCCGCGGACTTCCATAAATTCCATTGGCTTGCCGCGAAATAGCGGCACGCCGCAGCAATCGATGGGATACCAAGCCGCGATCGACAAAATGACTGCCGGCGGTAAGAGCGAGTGGTGGAGGCCAAGGCATGACGCGCACGAAATACATCTATGCCGGCGCAGTCGTCGCGCTGGCGCTTTCCGGATGCACGCATGCGCTGCGCGGTCCGCAATTGGGCACCTTTGAGGGTGAGGGCGATGTCGGCGAGGTGCGAATGGCTGGCGAGACGACGTTTGACGCGTCCGCCAGCACCTATCGCGTGAGCGGCGGTGGCGCCAATATGTGGGCGGGCGCCGATGCATTTCATTTCGTCTGGAAGCGCGCGGCGGGCGACATATCTCTGACGGCGGACGTCTCCTGGGTCGGTCAGGGCGGCAATCCCCACCGCAAAGCCGGCGTCATGATCCGCCAGAGTTTGGCGACAGACTCCCCTTATGCCGATCTCGTCGTGCACGGCAATGGGCTGGTCTCGCTGCAATATCGCGACGCGCCCGGCGGCGAGACGCATGAAATTCAGGCGAATGTCAGCGCCCCGCACGGTATCCGGCTGGAACGCGACGGCGACTACGTCACCATGTCCTTCAGCGGCCCGGATGGCGTGCTGCATTCAGGCGGCGGCAATTTCCGTCTTAAGCTTGCCGGGCCTTACTATGCCGGCCTCGTCGTCTGTGCTCACGACAACGCAGCAAGCGAGACGGCGGTGTTCGGCAATGTCGAGATCGCACCGATTATGGCCGCTCCCGCGGGCGCGACGCCGATTCTCGAGAGCACGCTGGAAACCATCGACCTCAACCTCGGCAACCGCAAAGTGATCTATCACACGACCGATCACATCGAGGCGCCGAATTGGTCGCGCGACGGCGGCTATTTCGTCTTCAACAATGACGGTGGTCTCTATCGCCTGGCCGTGGGCGGCGGAACACCGGTCCGCCTCGACACGGGGCCGCTGCATCATATGAACAACGACCACGGCATGTCGCCCGACGGAACGCTGATCGCGGTCAGCGATCAGACGCACCCAGACAATCAGTCGCGCGTCAACGTTCTGCCTATCGGCGGCGGGGCGCCTCGCGAAGTCACCGAACTCGGCCCTTCCTATTGGCACGGCTGGTCGCCGAACGGCAAAACACTTGCGATTGTGGCCAGGCGCAATGGCGACTTCGACATTTATACGGTGCCGGTTGGTGGCGGGGCGGAGAGGCGGCTGACCAGTGCCATCGGACTGGATGACGGCCCTGATTATTCGTCCGACGGCAAATGGATCTATTTCAACTCGGTGCGCAGCGGCAACATGAAGATATGGCGGATGCATCCGGACGGCAGCGGCCAGGAGTAGGTGACGTTCGGCGATGACTATCGCGACTGGTTCCCGCATCCTTCACCGGATGGAAAATGGATCGTCTTCATCTCATTCGGTACGGACGTCGATCCAGGCGATCATCCCGCGAACAAGGATGTAACGATACGCATCATGCCGGCGTCGGGCGGTGAGCCGCGCATACTGACCAAGCTGTTCGGCGGCCAAGGAACGCTCAACGTCCCGTCGTGGTCGCCCGACAGTACACAGCTGGCTTTCGTGAGTTACAGCCTGGCGAATTGAGGTGATGTCAAACGCGACGAGTTCGGCAGAGCGACGTCGGTATCGGGGTGCGCCGTCGCGCATCAGTGTCCCTGCCAGGCGGCCTTGAGGCGCCGGTAATGCTCGGCCAGCACGGCGAACGCCAGCTTATGCCGGCCGGTCGGCGAGATCAGGCCTTTGCGGTTCCAGCCCTGTTGGTAGATCGGATGCTGCCGCCGCGGCGAGCGGAAGTCCTTCAGGATCCAGGGCGACATGCCGCGCAGGAAAGGGATATTGCTGCTCATCGCCAGTGTCTGGCGATAGTACTCCGCCTGGTATTCCTCGGAAAATTTCTGTCGGTGGACCGGATCGTGAAATCCGGCCAAAGCGTCCGCGCCGAATTCGGAGAAGATCATCGGCTTGCCGGCATGCGACGTCCACGCGATCGACGGCAGTGACGCCAGCGTGTCGCCACCATACCAGCCGTTATAGGTATTGATCGCCATCACGTCCAAATGCGCGATCAGGGGATCGTCGATCACCATTTCGATATGGCCGTTTTTTACGCGCCGGTCGGTCAGAAGGGCGGCCGTGACCAAACGCGTGCCGTCCAGCGCGCGGGCGTCGTCCGCCAGCCGGCTGAGAAAAGCGTTGCGAGCGTCGCCGAGCGGCGTTTCGTTGCCCACGCTCCACAAGATGATCGAGGCCCGGTTGCGGTCGCGCAGGATGTTCTCGGCCAGCATGTGGCGCGCCAGCGCCAGCGTCCTGGGATTGGCGAAGTCGACGAGCCAGTAAACCGGAATTTCGCTCCACACCAGCAAACCCATTTCGTCGGCGAGGCGCGTGGTGATCTCCGAATGGGGATAATGCGCCAGCCGCACGAAATTCGCGTTCAAGGCTTTGGCCTGCGTCAACAGCGCCCGTGCCGTGCTCGCGGTGATGGCGCGCGTCGGATTGTCGCCGATTTCCTCCTCGTGCAGGCTGACGCCGCGCAGGAAGATCGGCTTGCCGTTCAGAAGGATGTCTTCGCCGCGCACCGCGATGGTGCGAAAGCCGACGCGGTCGCGCAGGGTGTCGGCACCCGCCGACACTTCGACCTCGTAGAGCGTCGGCGATTCCGGCGACCACAATTTCAATCCGGCGGGAACCGGAATGTCTCCGCTCCAAATGCCGTCGGCACCCGTGCGGCCGGCCAGCGAAATGCCGAGGGCCGGGATGCGCAGGCGCAAATCCTGCGCCCCGGCCGCCGGCCCATCGAGGCGGACCGTGGCTGCGATCCGCCCGTTCGCGGCGAGCCGGACGAAGGCGTCGTCGATAAAGGTCGCCGGCGTGTAGATGAGTCGTACGCTCCGCGTGATGCCGCCATAGATGTCCCAGTCGGTGACGGGCGGCGGCAGGCTGCTCGCCGTATGAACTGAGTCGACGCCGATCGTCACGCGGTTCTCGCCGGTCTTCAGCAGGGCCGTGACGTCCAGGGCGAACGGCGTGAAGCCGCCCTCATGGCTGCCGACGAAGGTACCGTTGAGATAGACCCGCGCGGTGTAGTTGACGGCGTCAAAATGCAGGAAGGCGCGCTCACCGCTCTTGCGCATCGCCACGAACGCGCGCTGATACCATACCAGCCCGTCGTAATAACGCAGCGCGGGATTTTGCGTCAGCCACGAACTCGGCAACGTGACCGTCGGCGACCGGCGCATATCGTATTCGTAGAGCGCGGTCGTATCCCTGCGCATCTCGTCTTGCGGGTCGGTGTCATCGTAGCGGCGATGGCCGGTGCCCGCGTCGCCGCCATGAAATCCCGCCAAGCCATCGCGATAGGGATCGATCGAATAATGCCACGCGCCGTCGAGGTCGATGCCGGCGCGGCTGTCGGCGTTGACGAGAACGGGCTCCGCCGTTGCCGCTGCGCCCCAAAGCATGGCTGCTGCGGCGACCAAAGCGCCGATGTGTCTCGCACGCCGAACGACGTTCGACATATGTCGCGTGCGATGCCCGCATGATGAGTGCGTCGGTGCCGACACGCTATTTGGCAACGGTCAGCTTGCACACCACGCCGCTCTTGGCGGCGGTGGCGCAGTCCTGCGTTTCGAACTTGTTGGTGTTGGAGCCCAGTGGAATATACGCCACCAGGCCGTTCGGCTGTTCCGGGCACAGGAACTCGACAACATGGCGCTTGCGGACGTTTTCCTTGCCGATTACGCGAATGTTGGCCGGCGTGCAGGTGACGCCATGCTGCACGAGCGCGGCCTTGAAGTCCTCCAGAGTCGGCGTCGGATCGGCGCCCGGCGTGGCCGCGGTCGCCGCCGCCGGCGGCGCGCTCGTCATCTGGCAGGTCACGCCATAGGACGGCGCCTCGCCGCAGCCGATGGCGCGTGCGGGGCCGGCCCAGCCCGGTATCGTCGTGGCGATGACGTAGCCTTTGCCGTCATGGCAAGCGACTTCGGTATATTCTCTGTGGCTGGCGGCGCCTTGACCGAGCCATTTCAGCTTGTCCACGGTGCACGGCGTGCCGGCATGGCTGAGGACGGAACTTGCCATCGCTTTGATGTCTTGATTGGCTCCTAGAATGCAGATGTCCTCGAACAGCTGGCCCTTTTCCGCCGCGACCTCACGCTGGCCCTCGGCGGCGAAGCACGAATAGCCCAAGGGTGCTTCGCTTCCCTGCGAGACGAGCAAATAGCCGGTCCCGTCGCCGCAAGCGACTTCATAGGTCCTCGTTTCCACGGTCTTGCCTTTGACCGATGCCGGACCCGAGGCGACGCGCGCCGCATCGCGGATATCGCAGGACAATTGCAGCCCGTTGGCCAGCTCCGCTGCTGTCTCGATCGCTTGGGCCTTCGTCTCGGCGGGTTGCTTGCCGCGCCTCTTATTGCTGAGCTGCTCGCGATAGATCCTGTCGGAGTCGGAATTGGTCTGCTCACGCGCCGGATCGGCTCCTTGGTTCATGGGATTGTTGGCGCCGGCTCCCGTGCCGGCGGGTCCCGTTTGGGCCATGGCCGAAATGGCCAGCGACAGAACCGCAAGAGTGAAGATCGCTGGCAGCGCGACGCGGTATCCGAACATATTCGAAACTCCCTGGAGCCAGTATTGTCAGTTCATGCGGACCGACGCTCGCTCAGCGCGAAGTTCGGACCGGTTTCCGGTTCTCGCGGGTTCCTCGTCGCGTGACGGTCGCTCCGCTCGCCCCGAATCTATCACCAACGCATTGTTGTTGACAACGCTGTCAAGATAAGGCCTTGAATCGTTCATTACGGGTGGCGCGGAGCTGGCCTTTACCAAAAAGGCGCGGTGTTCGTTTCGCCCGAAGATATAAAACACGCCGCCGCAACGTCGGACGGCGCGGACGTTTTGGGAGGACGACATGACCCGTAAGGTCGAAGAGTGCGCACCGCATATTTCACGCGATGCCAGGCGACTTTTCGTCGTCCTGATGGCGGCGACATCGCTCAGCGCCTGCGCCGCGTTTTTGGGCAAGGCGCCGCTGCCGCCGCCGGCCCCGCTTGCGACCATCCATCCCGAGATCTGGCCGAAATTGCAAAGCGGCGTTGTCAGCGATCCCGCGATCGAGGCACGAGTCGCCGATCTGCTGTCGCGCATGACGGTAGAGGAAAAGGTCGGCCAGACGATGCAGGCCGACGTCGCCTCGGTCACGCCGGACGACGTGCGCAAATACCACCTGGGCTCCATTCTCGATGGCGGCAATTCGGGGCCTTACGGCAACGACCGCGCGCCGGTGTCCGACTGGCTGAAAGAAGCCGACGAATTCTACGACGCCTCGATGACTGTTGAGCCGGGCCATCCGGCGATTCCCGTCATCTGGGGCTCGGATTCCGTTCACGGCAATTCCAACATCATGGGCGCGACGGTATTCCCGCACAATATCGGCCTCGGCGCGATGCGCGATCCCGAGCTGATCCGCAAGATCGGCGCGGTCACGGCGGTGGAGACCAAGGTGATCGGCCAGGACTGGACGTTCTCGCCGACGATCGCAGTGGTGCAGGATGACCGCTGGGGCCGCACCTATGAAAGCTATTCGGAATCCCCCGACGTGGTGCGGTCCTATGCCGGCATGATGGTGCTCGGAATCCAAGGCGAGCCGGGCGCGCCTGATTTCCTGCGCGGCGGGCATATCATCGCGACGGCAAAGCACTATCTCGGCGACGGCGGTACCGACCGGGGCCACGACCAAGGCGACAATCTGTCGACCGAAGAAGCACTGCGCGACATCCATTCCGCGGGCTATCAGTCGGCAGTCGAGGCCGGTGTCCAGTCGGTCATGGTCTCCTACTCGAGCTGGCACGGCCAGAAAATGACGGGCAACCGCGCCCTCCTGAACGATGTGCTGATCGGCCGCTTCGGTTTCAACGGCTTCGTGGTCACCGACTGGAATGCGCAAGGCCAGCTCCCGGGTTGCACGCCGACCGATTGCGCGGCCGCGATGCTTGCGGGCATCGACATGTACATGGCGCCGGACAGCTGGAGGGGCCTCTACGAAAGCACGCTGGCCGAAGTGAAGTCCGGTGCGATCCCGATGGCGCGGCTCGATGAGGCGGTGGCGCGCATCCTGCGCGTCAAGCTGCGGGCCGGCCTGTTCGAGGCCGGCCGTCCATCGGCCCGTCCGCATGGCGGAAAGTTCGACGAACTGGGCTCTCCCGAGCATCGTGCCGTAGCGCGCCAAGCCGTGCGCGAATCGCTGGTGCTGCTGAAGAACGAGCACAATATCCTGCCGCTCAAGCCCAGGCTTCGTGTTTTGGTGGCCGGCGACGGCGCCGACGACATGGGAAAGCAGACCGGCGGCTGGACGATTTCCTGGCAGGGCACCGGCAATACGCGCGCCGATTTCCCGCATGGCGACACGATTTATGAAGGCATCGCTCGCAACGTGCAGGCCGCTGGCGGCAGTGCCACGCTGAGTGTGGACGGTAGTTTCCAGAAGAAACCCGACGTCGCCATCGTCGTCGTCGGAGAAAATCCTTATGCGGAGTTCATGGGCGACCGCGACAATCTCGCTTTCGAGCCGGGAGATCCGCGCGATCTGCGCCTGATCCGTGCTCTGCGCGAGAAGGGCATTCCGGTGGTGACCGTGTTTCTCTCCGGCCGGCCCATGTATGTGACGCGCGAGATCAATTCGTCCGATGCGTTTATCGCGGCATTCCTCCCCGGCACCGAAGGCGCCGGCATTGCCGACCTGTTGTTCCGCGGCAAGGACGGCAAGCCCGCCTACGACTTCCGCGGCCGGCTCTCCTTCTCCTGGCCGCGCGCGCCGGACCAGACGCCGCTCAATGTCGGCGACATGCCCTACGATCCGCTGTTCGCGTTTGGCTATGGCCTCGATTATGCCCATCCGCACGATCTCGGCACGCTGCCCGAAGCGCCGGGCGGCGAAGCGGTCGCCGCCAATATCGACACCTATCTGACGGCCGGTCACGCGGCGCCGCCCTGGGCCTTGTCGCTGACCGACACGCATGGCGGCTCGTCTTCCGCCGACCGCGTGCCGGCGAGCGCCCCGGGCGGGGGCCTGATGTTGGCGCGCACCGATCATCTGACGCAGGAAGACACGCTGGTCGCGACCTGGACAGGCAGCGCGCCCGCGAGCCTCGCGATTTCCGGCGCACCTATCGATCTGTCGCGGCAGGTGAACGGTGACATGGCACTGCATCTCGAACTGCGTGTCGACGAAGCGCCGGCCGGTAGCGTCTTCCTCGCCGCCGGTTGCGGCGACAAGTGCCGTGGCACGGTCGACCTGACGGCGGCGTTCCGCGCCGCTGCTGGCGCGGGGTGGACCGCGATCAATGTGCGGATCGCCTGCTTCCGCACCGCTGGCGCCAACATGGCCGCGCTTTCGATGCCGTTCGAACTCGTCGCCGACAAGCGCTTCGTCGTCAGCCTCGGTGCCGTCCGCCTGGCGCCCGGCGAAGGCCCGCCCGGCTGTCCAGCCGGCAGGCAATCGTAAACGCGAGGGCGCGCAGATGAGACGCTTTGCTGTTGCCGTCGTGGGCGCCGCGCTACTGGCCACCGGTGCGCTCGCACCGCAGGCCGCCGGAGAAGCGGTTGCCGCACACGGGCACTATCAAAACTTCCGCGTCGCGATCTACATCACGGTGCGCTCGACCAAGCAGCTCGCCGACCCCGCGGTCCGCGAGCGCGAATTCGACCGCGCCATGCGGCAGACGCATTTCGACAAGGTCTATCTCGAGGCCTATCGCGACGGCATCTTCGCCACCGACGAAGAGCTGGACACGGTCAAGAAATTCCTCGAGAGCAAAGGCGTCATTGTGTCGGGGGGCATTACGCTGGCCAAGGGCGGGCAGGGCGGCCAGTTCGGGACCTTCGACTACGAAAACCCCGCCGACCGTGCCGAATGCCAGCGAGCCGTCGAACTCGCTGCCCGGCATTTCAACGAAGTCATCCTGGACGATTTTTTCTTCTACACCAGCAAGAGCGATCTCGACATCGCGGCCAAGGGTGCGCGCAGCTGGACGCAGTACCGCCTCGATACGATGCGCCGTGTGGCGCAGGACCTGGTGCTGGGGCCGGCCCGCGCCGCCAATCCGCACGTTCGGATGATCATAAAATATCCCAACTGGTACGAGCACTTCCAGGGCCTCGGCTACGACCTCGACCAGGAAGCGCGGATGTTCGATGCGATCTACACCGGTACCGAGACGCGCGACCCGTACATCACCGATCAGCTGCTCCAGCAATATGAGAGCTACGGCATCATCCGCTATTTCGACAACATCCGTCCCAATGGCGGCAACGGCGGCGGCTGGGTCGACACCTTCAACACGCGTTATGCCGACCGTTATGCCGAACAGTTGTGGGACACGATGTTCGCCAAGGCGCCGGAGATCGTCCTCTTCAACTGGGTGCCGATGGTCGAGGACCGCGCCGTCCTTCCCGGCGATCGCGCTGGCTGGAAGGACCGGCCGACCACGTTCCGCTGGAACGACATGACCGGTTCCTATCACCCGGCGGGCGCGGGCGATCCGGGTCCCGGCTGGGGGCAGGTGGCGGGTTATTCGCTTTCTGTGGTGGACAAAGCCATCGGCAAGCTCGGCAATCCGGTCGGCCTTTGGAGCTACAAGCCCTACCAGTCGAGCGGCGAGGATTTCCTGCCCAACTATCTGGGCAATATCGGCATACCGATCGAGCTGACGCCGAATTTCCCCGAGAATGCGGACATTGTCCTGCTGACCGAAGCCGCCGCGACCGATCCCGACATCGTGGCGAAGATGAAGAGGCATCTCGCCGCCGGCAAGAACGTCATCATGACTTCGGGCCTGCTGCGCGCTCTCCAGGGCAAAGGCATCGAGGACATCGTCGAATGGCGCGCGACCGGCAACGTCGTGCCGATCCACGATTTCATCAACGGCTACGGCGCGGGCAGCGGCGAGAGCCTCAACGATCCTACCCACGACAACCCGCCGGTGCTGTTCCCGGAGATTCACTTCTTTACGAACGATTCCTGGCCGATCTTGCGCGGCGTCGCCGGCGCCAAGGGCTTTCCGATCGTCCTGATGAACCGCTACTCGAAGGGCATCGTCTATCTGCTCACCGTGCCCGAGAACATCGGCGATCTCTACAGCCTGCCGGTCGGCGTTACGACGCAGATCAAGCGCTATTTCCTGCAGGATTTCCCGGTACGGATCGAGTCCGAGCCGCAGATCGCGCTGTTCGCTTATGACAACAACACCTTCGTGGTGGAATCCTTCCGGCCCACGGTGTCCGAGGTCGCGATTTCAGCCGCAGGCGGACATTTGCAACTGCGCAACCTGCTGACCGGCGCTCCGGTCGCCGCCATGCCGGCACCGCCTCTGGCTGCGCAGGGCCGCTATTACCAGGGACCGGCTTATGCCGGACCTGTGCGGACGCGCTTCTCCGTCAAGGTCGAGCCGCACTCGTTCCTGGTCTTTGGTGTCGAGCCGGCCAGCGCAACACCTGCGCCTCCGCGGCGCCGCAGTCGGCCTTGAACCGTCAGTTCTTGGCCGGCGGCGCCACAAGGCTGAAATCGCCCAGGGCGCAGATGTTGCCCTCGTGCAGCACACGGATCATGTGCGCGTTGGCGCAGATTTCACCGCCGCGGATGACTTGCGAAAACGCCCGTTCGAACTTCAGATTGGGGCAGCTGTGGCGCAGCGTGTTGCGCCAGACGTTGCCGTTGTTCATGTGGAACAGGATGGTCTGGTCGTCGGGGATCGACGTGTAATTGACGTCGGCACCGTCGATGCAGATGTGGTTGCCGTTCGCCGGCGCCGCGTCCGCCCACGCCGCAGTAGGGAGGGCCAATGCAAAAACCAATGTCAGCGACGTGATTCTCATCATCCAAGCCTCCGTGGCATGCCGCTCAACGTTTCCCGGCGGCAAAGGTTCCCCCGTCTGGCTTCAACCGCGTGGCGGCACCAGCGCGTAAAGAATGGGCTGTACCCAATCATCGGTCGTCATGTCGTAGGCGATGAAATCGGAATCGAATTGCCAATAGGCCCAGGGAAAACCCCGCGCTTCGGCGGCGCGCGCCACCGTACCGTCATAGCGCATGCGCGATACGATATCGCCGCGGTCATAGGCACCGAACTCGCCGAGAAAGATCGGGCGGTGATGCGCGTCCGACCAGGCCTTGACCGCGTCGAAGTCGGTGGCGACCTTGGCGCGGTCGGTCGGCGTGCCCCAGGTCACGCCGGACAGTCCGGAAGTCTCCGTCACCCAGTGCGCGCCCTGATGCGTGAAGGTTATCGGCCAGTAGTAGTGCACCGTTACGATGATGTGCTGGTCGTCGGCGGGAAGCTCGAACGTCGCCAGCTGGTCGGCGCTGCTCCACCCCGCCGGTCCGATGATCACGTTGCGCGTCGGATTGGTGGCGCGGATTGTGGCCAGGATCTCCGGCAGCATGGCATTCCACACCGGGGCGGTCAGCGCGCCGTGCGGCTCGTTCATCATCTCGAAGATCACGCTGCTTGGCGCGTCGCGGTAGCGCGTCCCGATCTGCGTCCAGAAGGCATTGGCTTTGCGCTTGCAGGTCTCGGCGTCGACGCCACAAAGGCGCACGTCGTGCAGATCGAGAATCACCGTCAGGCCGTTTTGCACTGCGGCTGTGAGCATCGTATCGAGCGTCGAGAGCCATGCCGGATCCATCCGATCCGCATCGTCCATGTGGGGAAAGGCGTTCAGGACCACGCGAACCGTGTCGAAGCCGGCATCGTGCAGGCGCGCGAAATGGCGCGGCTGAAAGCGTCCCTGCGATGGGTCCTGCCAGACAGGATCCCACCCCAGCACGTTCATGCCGCGGTGCATTGCGGCGGTCTGCGCATAGGGATCGACGGTCTCGAAGGCGGTGTCGAATTTCAGCGGCGGCACATCGGCGGCCTGTGCGGGCGAGACGGCAGCGAACAGCAGGGTCGCGATAATCGTCTTGCGGATAGCCGCACGGTTCAGGTTGGACAGTTTCTGCATCCGCGTGCACCCGGTGTTACCGGGTTACGATAGCGGAGACGCCCACGGGTGACAACGCTGTCAAAAGCGATGTTACGGCTTTTTCACCAGCAATCCGCTATCGGACATCCAATCGGCGAGGCGCTGCGGCCACGTCTTGATCGAGAGCAGGTCGGAGCGATTGCCCATGTTGAAGGCGTGCTGACCTTGCGCATAAATGTGAACCTCCGCGGGCACGCCGGCGCCGCGATATAGCTCCAGCACCCGCGTGATGGTGCGCGCCGGGCTGATGTCGTCGCCGGCCGCCAGAAGGAAGGCCGGCGGCGGTTTGGACGTCAGCGCGTCGGGTACGCCATCGGGACCTGGATAGATCGCGATCTGGAAATCCGGGCGGCAGCTTTCGCGGTCGATCGCATCGCGCGCCGCTGGGTTGCCGCCACAGGCGCCGTAGGTGACCATTGCGGCGAGTTCACCGCCCGCTGACCAGCCCATCAGGCCGATGCGCGCCGGATCGATACCCCACGCACCGGCGCGGTGACGCACCAGGCGCAGGGCGCGGCGGACGTCGTCGGCCGCGTTATTGATTGTGTACGGAGAATTGTCCTCCCGCGCCAACCGGTATTTCAGCGCGAAGGCGGCGACACCCATCTTCTGGAAGAACTGCGCCGGCTCGACCCCCTCTGGCCCGAAGACGAGTTCGCGGTGGCCGCCACCGGGCGCGATGATCACGGCGGCGCCCGTCGCTTGCGCGGCGGGCGGCAGGAATACGGTGACCGAAGGATTGTGGATGTTCTTCACCCACCAGTCCTGCGCCTGCTCCGGCTCGTTGCGCCGTGCTTCGAAGCCGGGAGCACCGTTCTTCCACAGATGAATGACCGGCAAACCGTCGTTCTGGGCGCCGGCACGAGGCGCACCGCAGAACAGCAGCAATGCAAGCAGAACGGTCCGCTTCATGCCGCGATTTTACACGGCGTGGCAAATTTGGCTATGAGAAGAACCGGCATAGGGCGTCCATGAACATTCTCTCCACCTACGAATACCCTCCAGCGCCCCATCTGCAGGTGCGCATGACCAAGCTCGGCGCGGAAAGCGCGCCATTGGTCGTCATCGACGATTTCCTCGCCAACCCCGCCGATCTGGTGGACTACGCCGCCAAAAGCCGCTTTTCGCCGGTATCGGGCAATCTTTATCCCGGCATCCGCGCGCCTTTGCCGGCGTCTTACATGGACATGATGCGCGCGCTGATCCCCGGCATCGTGAGTTCGGCCTTTGGGTTGGACGATCTGGACGCATTGCGCAGCGAAGGCGATTTCTCCCTGGTCACGACGCCGCCGCAACAGCTTGAGGTGATGCAATGCATGCCGCACTTTGACACGACCGATCCAGGCCAGATCGCGGTCCTGCATTTTCTCTGCGCCGACCATATGGGTGGCACCGCTTTCTACCGTCATCGCCGCACCGGATATGAAAGCATCTCGCCGGAGCGCTCCGACTTCTATCTAAGCGAGTTGTCGGCCGACTTGCAGCTTCAAGGCCTTCCCGAGCGGCGCTACATCAACGGCGAAACAATGCATTTCGAGCCGATCGGCGCCATCGGCGCCGCCTTCAACCGGCTGATCCTGTACCGCAGTGCGAGCCTGCATTCGGGATGCATTGCTCCCGGCTTCCGCTTCGATCCCAATCCCAGGACGGGGCGGCTGACTGCCAACGTGTTCTTGCATTTTCGTGGGCTTGCGCTGTGTCCGGTTCATGGCGTGCACGGTCCGCACGACCACTGACGCCTGATCCGCGGACGCGCCCTAAGCCGGGACTGGCGGCGCCGCGGCGCAGTTCTGTTGGATGAAGGCGCGATGCGTCGGCATCGTCTCGGCCGATTTGCCGATTACCGACTTGATCTCGCTGAGACGCCGGCGCGTCTCGTCCACGTCCATCACGTCGACGAGAGGGTCGTAGCCGCGCGGCTGGAGGTTTTGTCCCACCATGACGGCGAACCAGCTCGTGTCGTTGAAGAGCTCCTCGTTCTCCCGGAATATCCGGCCGCGGCCTTCGAACAACTCGATCTTTTCGCGCAACGTATCGGGCACCGCCATCGTGCGGCAATGATCCCAGAAGGGCGAGTCGTTACGCTCGGTGGCGTGGTAGTGCAGCACCAGAAAATCGCGGATGCGCTCGTATTCGAACGTCGTCACCGCATTGTACCGGTCGATCTCGGCGGGTTCGAAGCCGCGGTCCGGGAACATGGCGAAAAGCTTCGAAATGCCGGTCTGCACCAGGTGAATGCTGGTCGATTCCAGCGGCTCCATGAAGCCCGCCGCCAGGCCGATGGCGACGCAGTTCTTGTTCCAGAATTTCTTGCGACGTCCCGCCACGAATTTGAGCAGCTTGGGTTCGGCGAGTGGGCGGCCGTCGAGGTTGGCCAACAGAGTCGCGCGCGCCTCGTCGTCGCTGACAAAGCGGCTGCTGAAGACATAGCCGTTGCCCATGCGATGTTGCAGCGGGATGCGCCACTGCCAGCCCGCGGGACGCGCCGTCGAGCGTGTAAACGGCGTCGGCTCGCCGACACTCTCGCACGGCACCGCGAAGGCGCGGTCGCAGGGTAGCCACGGCGTCCAATCCTCATAGCCGGTGTTGAGCGCCTGTTCGATAAGCAGTCCGCGAAAGCCGGAGCAGTCGATGAACAGATCCGCCGCGATGCGTTCGCCGCTTTGCAGCGTCACGGCCTCGATGAAACCGTCTTCGCCGCGCAGGGCAACGTCGACCACCTTTCCCTCCGTGCGGGTAACGCCGCGCCGGGTCGCGTATTCGCGCAGGAAGCGGGCATAGAGCACGGCGTCGAACTGGAAGGCATAAGCAATATTGGCCAGTGGCGAATTGCCGGCGTTCCTGTTGGAACGCATGAACTTGCCTGCGCGCGCCGCCACCGCCTGCAGCGAATAGTCGCCAAGGTCGGGCGCCTCGCCGAGCTGATGCAGCTTCTGCCAGTAGGCATGGAAGGAAATACCTTCCATGTCGAGCCCGTAAGGCCCAAAGGGATGCAGATAGGCGTGACCCAGCCGCGTCCAGTCGCGAAACTCGATCCCGAGCTTGAACGTGGCCTGCGTCCGGCGGACGAAGTCGTTCTCGTCGAGTCCCAGCATCCGGTTGAAGGTCTGAATCTGGGGAATCGTGGATTCGCCGACCCCGACGGTTCCGATCTCTTCCGATTCCACCAGCCGGATGTCGCAGTACTTGTTTTTGAGAAGTTTGGCGAAGGTGGCGGCGGCCATCCAGCCTGCGGTACCGCCGCCGACGATGAGGATGCTGCGAATGCGGTCTACGGTCACGGGCTGCTCCTTTATGGCCGACCCGGCGCAGCGGCGGGAGCGCCGGCAATGCGGGCGAGAAAGGCGCTATGCGGAGGCATGGCTTCCGCCGTCCTGCGGATGATGTCCTTGAGCCGCGAAAAATTGCCGGCGACGGTCGCGTCGGCGACCGAGTTGACGACCGGATCATAGCTTTGGGGTGTAACGTGCTGGCCCAGCATCACGGCGATCCAACTCGTATCGCTGAAGAGGTCGTCCTCATAGCGAAACACGCGGCCGCCCGAGCGGAAGAGCTCCATCTTGCGTTCGAGCGTTTCGGGAATGCTCATGGCGGCGCAATAGCGCCACAAGGGCGCGTCGCCGCGCGTCGTCGCCTTGTAGTGCAGGATGATGAAATCTCGGATTTGCTCGATCTGGATTGCCGTCAGCCGATTGTATTCCGCGATTTCGAGCGGATTGAAGTCACGCTGTGGAAACAGCGCCAGAAGCTTGGAAATGCCGGCTTGGATGAGGTGAATGCTGGTCGACTCGAGTGGCTCCAGAAAACCGCTGGCAAGGCCGAGCGCGACGCAGTTCTTATTCCAGGCCTTCCTGCGCCGGCCGGCGGTGAATCGCAGGAAGCGCGGCGCGGCCAGCGCGGCGCCGTCCAGATTGGCCAGCAGCGTGGCCGCCGCCTCGTCGTCGCTGATATAGGGACTGCTGTAGACATACCCGTTGCCGACGCGGTGCTGCAGCGGGATGCGCCACTGCCAGCCCGCTCCGCGCGCTGTCGAGCGCGTGAACGGCGTCGGCGGGCCGACACTCGCGCTCGGCACCGCGACGGCGCGGTCACAAGGCAGCCAATGGCTCCACTCCTCATAACCCGTCTTCAGCGCCTGTTCGATCAGAAGTCCGCGAAACCCGGAGCAATCGACGAACAGATCGCCCTCGAGCCTCGTGCCGTTTTCCAGGACGACGGCTTCGATAAATCCATCCTCACCGCGCAGTTTGACGTCGACGATCTTGCCTTCGTGCCGCGCCACCCCGCGCTGTTCGGCATAGGCGCGCAAATAGCGTGCATAGAGACTGGCGTCGAAATGATAGGCGTATTTCAGGCTGGAGAGCACCGTTGCCGGATCGGCGCTGGGGCGCGTGAAGCGCCCGAGCCTCGCGGCGACGGTGGACAGATTGTATTCGCCGATGTCGCCGTCCACACCCGCCAGGTGTCGCTTGAGCCAGAATTGGTGGAATTTTACGGCATCGATGTCGACACCGTAGGTGCCGAAGGGATGGAAATACGTGTGGCCGAGCCGCGCCCAATCCACGAACTCGATCCCCAGCTTGATGCTGCCTTGTGTCTGCCGGAGGAAATCATCCTCGTCGATGCCCAGCAGTTGATTGAAGCTGATGATCGGCGGAATCGTGGCTTCGCCGACGCCGACGATTCCGATCTCATCGGATTCGACGACCGTGATCTTGGTGATCCCGTTGCGCATGATGCGCGAAAGGGCGGCTGCCGCCATCCAGCCCGCGGTGCCGCCGCCGACGATCATGACATTGCGAATGCGCCGGTCCGTCATGCGTCCGCCTCTTCTGCCGCCGCGCAATATTTCTCCAGGAATACGCCATGAGTCGGCATCGAATCTGCGCCCTGCCGTATCGTCGACCGCATGCGTTTCAATTGGCTTCGGATCTGTTCGATGTCCACCGCATCGGCGAGTGGATCGTAGCGTTGCGGTATGACGCCCTGACCGATGAACAGCGCCGTCCAACTCGCTTCGTCAAACGTCTCTTCGTCGTAAAGCACGACACGGCCGCGGCTATGGAACAATCGCATTTTGTAGTCGAGCGTCTCGGGTACCGCCATGTCCCGGCAGCGGTTCCAGAACGCCGAATCGCGTCGCGTCGTTGCTTTGTAGTGAAGGATGAGAAAATCGCGAATCCGCTCGGCCTCGTCCGTCATGAGCCGATTGTATTCGTCTTCGCCTTCGCAGCTGCCGCGATAGGGAAAGAGCGCGAGCAATCGCGTCAGGCCGCTTTGAACGAGGTGCAGCCCGACCGCTTCCAGCGGCTCCAGGACCACACCGGCCTGTCCGAGTGCGATGACATTCCCGCTCCAGAACTTCGCGCGCCGTCCGCTGGTAAACTTGCGGATTTCCGTATCGGCGCCGGGCGGCCCGCTCGACTGCCGGCGCAACGCCGTCACGGCCTCGTCGTCCCCCAGATCGCCGCTGCTGTAGACATAGCCATGACTGGTATGATGTTGAAGCGGGATCGTCGATTGCCAACCTGCGGTGCAAGCCGTCGCCTGCGAATATGGCATGGGGCTGACCGGGGCTCTGACCGTCGCGGTCGCGATCCGATCGCAGGGCAGCCACTGCGTCCACGACTCGAACGGGATTTGAAGAGTCTGCCCGGCCAGCCGGGCGCTCGCCCCGGTGCAATCGATGAAAAGGTCGCCGGTCACGCGCTCGCCGCCGCCGAGCACGATTGCTTCGACGAATCCGTCTTCGCTTCGTTGGACGACGCTGGCAATGGGCGCCAGCGTTCGCACCACACCCCGCTCTACGGCGTAGTGGCGCAGATAGGCTGCATAGAGCCGGCCGTCGAGATGATAGCCATAGTCCAGAGTCGAGAGGACTGAGCGCCGGTCTGCTGCGGGCAGGGTGAATTTTCCCGCCTTGGCCGCGACCGCACAAAGCGAGAAGTCCGAAAAGTCGAATTCGTCACCGTGCCGTCGCAGCCTCAGCCAATGATGGCGGAAGGCGACAGCCTCGAGGCTCGCCCCGATGACCCCGAGGGGCTGAAAATAAGCGCGGCCCAACCCGGCCCAGTCCTGGAACAGCGTTCCAAGCCGAAACGTCGCGCGCGTCTTGCGCATGAAGTCGGCCTCATCGATGCCTAGCATCGCATGCAGCGCGCGAAGCTGCGGCAGCGAGCCGGCTGCGGTGTCGAGCAGCTCCGCATCGTCGTTTCCCGTCTCGATGAGCTGAATCCGGCAGTTGCCGCGAAGCATGCGCACGAGCACGGCCGCCGCCATCCAGCCCGCCGCGCCCCCGCCGGCGATTACGACGCTGCGAATTTGGCTATCCGGTCTCACGGTTGGCTCCGCGCCGAAGGATTCATGGGCTCGCGCCGGCGCGGCAATGCTTTTGCAGCCAGTCTTGATGCGTCGGCATGCTGTCGGCCGCCTTGCGTACGACGGCCTTTGTTTCTCGCATGAATCGCCGCAGAACGTCCGCGTCGGGCACGTCGGCGAGCGGATCATGGCGCGTCGGCATGACGCGTTGACCCAAATAGACCGCCTGCCAGCTGCGGTCGAGGAACATCCCGTCCTTGTATTTCACGACATGGCCGCGCTCGCGGAACAGTGCGATCTTGGCTTCGAGCGACGGCGGAATCGCCATCGTGCGGACGTAATTCCATAGCGGCGTGTCGTCACGCTCGGTCGCGTGATAATGCAAAATCAGGAAATCGCGGACGCGTTCATACTCGTTGTTCATGACGCGATTGAACTCGTCGGCGTCCGCGTCGGCGAAGCTCTTGTCCGGGAACAGCTCGATCAGATTGGTGATCGCGGCCTGAATCAAATAGATGCTGGTGGATTCCAGGGGCTCGAGAAATCCGCTCGACAGGCCGATGGCGATACAGTTCTTGCGCCAGGATTTCTTGCGCCGTCCCGTGACGAACCGCAGGAAGCGCGGTTCGGCAAGGAGGAGGCCTTCCAGGTTGTCCCTCAGGGTCGCCGCCGCATCGTCGTCACTGATGTACTTGCTGCAATAGACGTAGCCATTGCCGACTCTATGCTGCAGCGGGATGCGCCATTGCCAGCCGGCTTCGCGGGCGGTCGAGCGTGTATAGGCGACGGACGTCTCCACTGTCTCGCACGGCGCCGCCACCGCGCGATCGCAGGGCAGCCAATGCGACCAGTCGTCGTAGCCTGTCTTCAGCGCCTGTTCGATGAGGACACCGCGAAAGCCGGAGCAATCGACGAAGATATCTCCTTCGAGGCGCTGCCCGTTGTCGAGGACGACCGCTTCGATGTTTCCATCGGCGCCGCGCAGCACAACATCCACGACCTTGCCTTCGGTGCGGACGACGCCGCGTTTCTCGGCATAGGCCCGCAGATAGGGCGCATAGAGCGTGGCGTCGAAGTGATAGGCGTAGCCAAACGTCGAATAGACCGAGTTGTCCTGGGCCGGAAACGCGAATTTCCCAAGCTTCGCCGCCACGACTGGTAGCGAATAGTCGAAGATGCCCAGGTCTTCTTCTTCGCCGCGTTCAAACTGTTTGAGCCAATAGTGATGGAAGTCCACGCCGCGAAACTTGCGGCCGAACTCGCCGAAAGGATGAATGTAGCTGTCGCCCATGCGCGCCCAGTTCCTGAACTCAATGCCCAGTTTGAAGGTCGCCTGGGTGCGGCGCATGAAATCGGCCTCATCAAGCCCCAGGGCGTTGTTGAAATGGCGGATATGGGGAACGGTCGCTTCGCCGACGCCGACGATCCCGATTTCCTGCGATTCGACCAGACGAATGGAAAGGCGATCCTTGAATTTCGCGCCGAGTGCCGCGGCCGTCATCCAGCCTGCGGTACCGCCGCCGACGATGACAACGCTGGCAATTTCGTTCCGGTCCATGCCCCACCCGACTTGACGCGGGCCATTCTTGGCACACCCCCACCCCTATTCAACCAAAACCTGGATACGGCCGCTGCACAGGTCGGAATAGCGTTGGCACGCTGCCGTGCAATTCGCTTACGAAATAGGCGCCAAGTCGCACGGTGTTGTGGCCGTTGGCTAACATTGTCGGGGCAGAGCCCGACGATCCGCTTCGGTGCGCCGTTTGTTGCGCTGCAGCGCGCAGCCTCGGGCGAATCCTGTGACGCAATTGCTACAGCGAATCCAATTACCGGCTGCGAAGATCTGTTGGACTGGCGGCTGTCTTGCGGCTATGATAACGCTGTCATTCGTAAGGATGGTAGTCGGCCGCATTGGGCACGACGCGCCATGGAGCGGGGAATTGAACGGAAATCGAGCGGTGAATTGCGGCAGCGAAGCTTTTCGCAACCGGCGCTCGAATGTTGACGGCGAACAAAAAATATAAGCGGCGCATGCCGCGCGTGCCACAGGAAACGATCTGGGAGGGATTAGAGTGGTAGATCTGAAAAAGGTATTGCTTTGCGGCGTATCCGTGGTGGCGATGGGGACGCTCGTGCTGCCGGCTTATGCTGCGGACGAGCAGATCGAAACCGTCGTCGTTACCGGCATCCGCGCCAGTCTGCGCAATGCCCAGGACATCAAGAAAAATTCCGACGTGATCCAGGATTCGATCTCCGCTGAGGATATCGGCGCCCTCCCGGATCGAAGCGTCACCGAAGCGCTGCAGCGCGTTCCCGGCGTGTCGATCAACCGTTTCGCCGGCTCGAACGATCCGGACCATTTCTCGGCGGAAGGCAGCGGCGTGGTCGTTCGCGGTCTGAACGATGTGCGCAGCGAATTCAACGGCCGCGATACATTCACCGCGAATAACGGGCGCGAGCTCAGCTTCGCCGACGTGCCGCCGGAGCTTCTGGCCGGCATCGATGTCTTCAAGACGCCGTCCGCCGAACAGATCGAGGGCGGCATTTCGGGCACCGTCAATCTTCGCACGCGCTTGCCGTTCGATTCGGCTGGCCAGGTGATCGCTTTTTCGGTCGACGGCAGCATCGGCGACAAAGCCGAGAAAGCGTCGTTCAGCGGTTCCGGCCTCTACTCCAACCGCTGGGACACCAGCGCGGGCCAGTTCGGCTTGCTGCTCGCGGTCAGCCGCTCGCAGCTGTTCACGCGCTCGGACGGAACGCAGATCGCCGCCTGGAGCCCGGGTACCAGCGCCACCGGCGCGCCGGGTTGCCCGACGGGCCAGACCTGCTATGTGCCGGAGGGCGGCGATGCCCGCATCCAGAACTTCAACCACGAACGCATGGGCTTCGCGGCGGCCGGCCAGTGGCAGAGCAATGACAACACGCTGCTCGCCACCTTCCAGTTCATTCGCTCGGATTCGAAGGAAGCCTGGAACGAAAACACGCTGGACGTGGCGGCGGACGTGGTTGCCACGGGCAGTCCTCCGAATGCACCTACGGCCGCAAATCTTCGGCCGGTTCCGGGGACAACCTGGACCTTTGGTTCGGATGGCCTGTTCACCAAGGGTATGATCTCGCAGAATTCCGGGTGGCGCTCGGCGGACAACACCGTTCCGGTTGTCGGCCTGCAGGCGCAGGCGATTACGCGCGGCGTGCAGCAGGAATTCGTCACGGACGACTATTCGTTCGACTTGAAGTGGACGCCGACGGAAAAATGGGCGCTCGACTTCGATGCGCAGCATGTCTACTCGACGTCCGACAATCTCGACGTCCAGACGATGATCGGAACCTGGGTCACGGCCGATTTGGATTTGACGCGCGGCGGCATTCCAAGCCTGATCTTCCGCCCCGGTACCAACGCCGCGTCGCAGGATCCCACGGCCTATTTCCAGGATCCGGCCAACTACTTCTGGCGCTCGGCCATGGACCATATCGAGCAGAGCTCGGGTCATGAAGACGCCTTCAAGGCCGACGCGGAATATATGTTCGGTGAAGACTGGTTCACGTCGGTCAAGTTCGGCGTGCGCTACGCCGACCGCGAACAGGACGTGCGCTACACGACCTACAATTGGGGCGCGCTCAGCGAGGTGTGGGACGGCAGCAACGGTCCCGTCTGGCTGGCGCAGAACAATGCCATCAACCCGGCGGTGCAGCAGAACTCGTGCAACTGCGCGGTCCCGGCAAACAGCCGGACGCCAGGCCTCGTCGCCGGCGGCAGCCTCGTCTCCGTCAATCCGTACGCGAATTTCCAGGGCGGATCGGCCCCAGTTCCGTTCCAGGGTCTGTTCCTGACCAAGAATCCGGTCACGGACTATTCGACCTTCTCGGCACAGATGGTCGCGATCAACCATGCCTGGGCTGCGAATGGTGGCTCGATCAATTGGGTGCCGTTGGCGTCGCGTGCCGGCGTCCTGGCGGGTACGCCGTTCCTGCCGCAGGAAATCAACCAGACCGGCGAAAAGACGACATCGGCTTACGCCATGCTCAAGTTTGGCGATCCCGCGGGCAAGATCAGCGGCAATGTCGGTTTGCGCTGGGTCCATACCGACGACGGCTCGAAAGGTTTCGTGAACTTCCCCGCGCCCAGTGCCTTGCCGTCGACCTGCGGGGGTCTCGGAACGCCACCGCCGTTCTGCCTGCTCAGCCCGGCCGAGATGGCGCGTGCTCAGGCATTCGCCATCGGCGGCGGCGGTGCGAACAGAGCGGACAATTCCTTCGACTACTTTCTGCCCAGCTTGAACGCGAAATATCAGATCAACGATCAGATGGATCTTCGCCTGGGCGTGTCGCAGGCGATCACGCGTCCCGACATGGGTTTGCTGCGCGACTATGTGACGATCACCGTGGCCTCGACACCGCCCTTCGCCTTCACGGCTCAGGCCGGAAATCCGTTCCTGAGGCCGGTGAAGTCGACGAACTTCGACCTGTCCTACGAATGGTACTTCGCCGACTTGGGTTCGTTCACGGCGGCGGCCTTCTACAAGGAACTGGATGGTGTCATCACCAACAGCTTCTCCACCCGGCCGTTCACCAATGGCGGCTCGACCTACGACATCATCATCCAGGGGCCGGCCAACGCGACGACCACGGGCAAGATCAAGGGTCTCGAACTGGCCTATACCCAGACCTACAACTTCCTGCCGGATCCGTTCGACGGACTGGGGATGAGCGCGAACTTCACCTACATCGAGAGTGGTGGCGTCGCGCCTCAAAACCTGACCAACTCCAACGTCAATCCGGGCGCCCAGCCGGGCAGCGGATGTTCGACGACTTGCGTGAACTTGGATTTCACCAAGCTTCCGCTCGAGCAGCTGTCTCGCTACAACGCCAACCTGGAAGGCTTCTACGAAAAGGGTCCGTTCTCGCTCCGGCTTGCCTGGAATTGGCGGTCCAAGTTCCTGCTCACGACGCGAGACGTGATCTATCCGTTCTTCCCGATCTTCAACAAGGCGACCTCGACGCTGGATGGATCGTTCTTCTACACGGTCGACGATCACTTCAAGATCGGCGTGCAGGGCGTCAACCTGCTCGACGAAGTCACGGAGACCACGCAGGTCATCAACAACAATCTCCTGGAAGCTCCCCGTTCCTACTTCACGAACGACCGAAGGGTTTCGTTGGTTTTGCGGGCCACGTTCTAGCGCTTCGGACCGTATCGCGACTTCCAGAGACTCCCACCGCCAGCCCCCTGAAAGGGCTGGCGGTGGGACTTTTTTTTGTGCGGCCGCTCCTGTCCGGAGGCTTACTTGCCGGTGATGGCGCGTGTCAGCGACCGCAGCAACATCATCTGCATCTGGCTGGCGCGCTCCGGCGTCAGGGCGCTCAGTCCGCCGCGGCTTTCCGGCGCCAGGTGTGCGACCGGATCGCCGTGGGTTTGAAAGACATAGTAGTCGAAGACGTTGCGCCAGGCCTCGCGCTGGTGGGGCGGCAGTTCGCGCAACGCCAGCATGCCGTGCAGCAGGCAATCATAGGGCGAGCGCAGAGGCGGCCTTGCGTCGTTCCACCAGTAATTGACCAGGACATTGAAGCGCTCGAGCGAGCGCACGTGGTGCCACCAGAAATAGGGGATATAGATCGCGTCGCCGGCTTCCAGCTCGGCGGTCTGGGCAGCAGCCAGGGCATCGGCGAAACGCGGATACCGTTCCAGGTCGGGCTCATCGAGCGACACCATGCTGACCGGCGGTCCGGCCGGCGTGAAATCCAGCGGACCGACATAAAGATTTGCCAGCTGCTCGGGTGGGAAAAGGGTGAACCGCCGCCGGCCACCCACGACACAGGCGATATTGTCGGAAAGATCGTAATGCGCCGCGACGGTGATGCTGTTGCCGATCCAGATGCGCGGCGGAACGCCCTGTGTGACGAGGTCCAGGACGTTTTCCTGCCCAAAGCGCGGCAGATGCTCCGGTATCGGCGTCGATTGCACGTAAATTGCGGGCGGTTCGGGATCGTCCAGATGAGCGAACAGACGATCGATGGACGCGCCGATCTGTTCCTTGCGCCGTTCGAAGTTGAAGCCGCGCATGTCATCGCGATAGAAGAATAATCCCTTGATCGCGGGTTCGCCGACATAGGTGTCCACCGGTTTTCCCAGATCGGTGCCCTTGATGTAGGCGCCCAATGCAGCGGGTGACGTCAGGCCGGCCTGAACGGAGGGCCAGTGACGGATGGCGCCTCTGAGGACCGCCGGCCTGCTCTGCGGCAGGATCTCGCGCCGAAACCTTGCCGGATCGACGTCCTGCCACTCCGGAATCGGCGCAAAATCTTGTTTCATGGGTGGTAGAGGATGGCATCTGTTTTGGCCCGGGGCAAACCCCACCCAGGTCCATTCCGAGCCAACGAATTCAACGAATTAGCGAAGTACTGCTGCACGTCAGCGGCGCCCTTGTAGCGCCAAATGACAACGCTTACTATGAAACGTTTCCGTGCCCGTGAACGGCGCGCGGAAAACCGGGGAGACCAAAAGGTGCGCGACGTGCGCTACGGCATGATCGGCGGAGGCGAAGGTGCCTTCATCGGTGCCGCGCATCGCGCCGCCGCCCGCCTCGCCGGGCATATCGTGTTGGTCGCCGGCGCGCTCAGCGGCGATACGGAGCGCGCGCGTCGCTCTGGCGCCGCCATTGGCTTGGCGCCGGAACGCAGCTACGGCACCTGGCACGAGATGTTTGCGGCCGAGCGCGAATTGCCGCCCGACCAGCGCATGGAATTCGTCGCAATCGTAACGCCAAATCATGTGCACGCGCTTGCCGCTATCGCGGCAATGGAAGCGGGCTTTCACGTGCTGACCGACAAACCGCTCGCCGATTCTCTGGAGTCGGCGCAGCTTGTGTCGGAAGCGGTGAAACAAACCGGCCGCCTCCTGGGAATCACGCACACCTACACGGGCTATCCCATGGTCAAGCAGGCGCGCGCGCTGGTGGCGCGTGGCGCGCTTGGCGCGGTGCGACGCGTGAACGTGTCGTATACCCAGGATTGGCTCTCGCGCGCGACGGATACAGTGGGAAATAAACAAGCCCAATGGCGCACCGATCCGGCGCGCGCCGGCGAGGCCGGCGCTTTCGGCGACATCGGCACGCATGCATTCAACCTCGTCGAGTATATCACCGGTGACCGCGTTGCGCGGCTGTGCGCCGAACTGCGCGCGGTGGTGCCCGGACGCGACCTCGACGACGATGGTTCGGCGCTGTTTCATTTGTCGAAGGGTGGGGCCGGCACGCTGTCGGCCAGCCAGGTTTGTACCGGCGACATCAATTCGCTGACGGTGTCGATCTACTGCGACGAGGCCGGCATCCACTGGCGCCAGGAAGACCCCAACACACTGCACGTAAGACACCGCGACAAACCGGCCGAGGTCTGGACTGCGGGCGCCAACCGGCCCTATCTGTCGCCCGAAGCGATCGGCGCGACGCGCCTGCCGGCGGGACATCCCGAAGGCTATCTCGAGGCCTTCGCCAACATCTACGGCGCCTTCGCCGGCGATGTCCGCAACGGCATCGCAAGCGCCCATCCGGGTTACGCCACTGTCGCGGACGGCATCGCCGCCATGCGTTTTATTCGCGCCGCGCGGCGCAGCAGCGAACGCGGCGCGGCCTGGATCGATCTGTCCGGCGCAAAGGATCACACGACATGAAAGGCCCAGCGATCTTCCTGGCGCAGTTCGCATCCGATACCGCGCCGTTCAATGACCTCAAGGCGATTGCGCGCTGGGCCGCCGGGCTCGGCTACCAGGGCGTTCAGATTCCCACCTGGGAAACGCGCTTGTTCGATCTTGGCAGGGCTGCCGAGAGCCAGACCTATTGCGACGAAATCAAGGGCATCTGCGCGGACGCGGGCGTCGCCATCACCGAACTCTCGACGCATCTTCAAGGTCAGCTGGTCGCCGTGCATCCGGCTTATGAGGATTTGTTCGACGCGTTCGCGCCGGACGCGCTGCGTGGCAAGCCCGCGGAAAAGGCTGCCTGGGCCGCACAGCAGGTGCGGCTTGGCGCGCAGGCCAGCCGGCGTCTTGGCCTGGACGCGCACGCGACATTCTCCGGCGCGCTTCTGTGGCAGACCTTCTATCCCTGGCCGCAGCGGCCGCCGGGCCTGGTGGACGACGCCTTCACCGAATTGGCGCGGCGCTGGCGTCCGCTGCTGGACGTCTTCGAGGAGAACGGCGTCGACGCCTGTTTCGAGATTCATCCTGGCGAGGATCTGCACGACGGCGTCACGTTCGAACGCTTTCTGGGCAAGCTCGGCGGCCACCGCCGTGCCAACATTCTCTACGATCCCAGCCATTTCGTGCTGCAGCAGCTGGACTATCTCGCCTTCATCGACATCTATCACGAACGCATCCGCGCCTTTCACGTCAAGGACGCGGAGTTCAACCCGACCGGACGCTCCGGCGTCTACGGCGGCTATCAGGACTGGGTCGACCGCCCCGGCCGTTTCCGTTCGCTCGGCGATGGCCAGGTGGATTTCAGCGGCATCTTCTCGAAGTTCGCGCAATATGACTTTCCGGGCTGGGCCGTTCTCGAATGGGAGTGCTGCCTAAAGCACCCCGAACAGGGTGCTGCCGAGGGCGCGCCGTTCATTGCCCGGCACATGATCCGCAAGACCGACCGCGCCTTCGACGACTTCGCCGGCGCTGCGGCGGACAGGGACCGCAATCGCAGGATACTGGGTCTGACGCCGCAGAAATGACGGTGCCGATCGCTTGAGACAATAAGGCCCGGAACGCGGGGCCAGGGCTGGGAGGACGAAATGTCGAATGCGTCGTTGCCGGCGGCGACCTACAACCGCCGGGCGCTGTTCTGGATCTGTGTGCTGGCGCTGTTCACGGCGGCGTTCGCCAACGCCTTGCGCATCGCAACCTCGGGTGCCATCCAGGCCGACATCTTCGACAAGATCGATCCGGCGCATTCGGCGCAGATGATCGGTGCCGCGCTGGGCGCGGCCTTCTCGGGCTTCGCGCTGTCGCTCCTGGCGGTGAGCCCTATTCTCGATCTTCTGGGGGCCAGGCGCGTCCTGCTGTTCGCGGCGCTTTGTTACATCGCGGGTCCCCTGCTGATCGATTTCGCGCCCACGCTGGCGCCCAGTGCGCAGGCGTCGGGCGATCTGGTCTGGTGGGGTATGGGGCTGACAGGGCTCGCCTGGGGCTGCACCGAGGGCTCGATCAATCCGGTGGTCGCGGCCCTTTTCGCGGAAAACAAGATCGGGCGCCTCAGCATGCTGCATGCCTGGTGGCCGGCCGGCATCATCGTGGGCGGGCTCGCCAGCGTGCTGGTCTTTCCACGGCTGAATCTGAACTGGCAGGTCCAGATGGGACTGGTGGCGCTACCGGGTCTGCTGCTGGGTCTGGGCGTCCTGACGCAGAATTTCCCCAAGACCGGTACCTCCACCACCGGCGGCGGCTTCTGGAACATGATCGTCGAGCCGCTTCGGCATCCGACCTTCTGGATATTCTTCGGCATCATGCTGTTGACCTCGTCGACCGAGCTTGCGCCGGGCTCGTGGGTGGACGTCACGCTCACCCATACCGTGCACATGCAGGGCATCCTGTTGCTCGTCTATGTCTCGGCCATCATGTTCGTGATGCGCCATTTCGCGGGGCCGCTGGCGCACCGTTTCTCGGATGTCGGCATGCTGTGGTTCTGCACCGTGCCGGCGGCCGTCGGGCTCTATCTCCTCAGCATCGCCGATTCGCCCGTTACCGCACTGGTCGCGGCCACGGCTTGGGCCTTTGGTGTCTGCTTCATGTGGCCGACCATGCTCGCCGCGGTGGCCAACCGCTATCCCCAAGGCGGTTCATGGACCATCGGACTCATCGGCTTTGCCGGCGCCATGGCGATCCAGTTCGTGCTGCCCTATCTGGGCGCCATTTACGACGGCGCCAAGCTCTCGCAGGCCGGCGGCGCGGCGGCGTTTGAGGCCGCGCAGCGTGCGGGCGGCACGCACTATGCCGAAATCCTCGCCTATGCGGCGAAGTCATCCTTCCAAGCGGTCGCGCTCATCCCGGTCGTGCTGTTCTTCGTCTTTGCCTTGGTGTGGTGGATGGAACGGCGGAGACGGTTCGGTGATCGCGCCGTGCCGTCGCCGGCGGAATGACGGGAGCAGGGATCGCACAATGAAAGCAACGATGACAGACGGTCTCGACCGCCGCGCCCTGCTGCGGCGAGCGGTCTATCTGGTCGGCGGCGCCGCTGCGTTGTCGGGCTTCGGCGCAGGCACCGCCTTGGCCGCCACGCGGGCGCCGTTCTTCTCCGCCCCCCGCGCGGTGCTGCTGGAACAGATTGCAGAGGCCATCGTGCCGCAAACCGATACGCCCGGCGCCATCGCCGCGGGCGTGCCGGCCTTCTTCGATGCGATGATGCTCGCCTGGGCCTCGCCGGCGACGCAGGCGCAGATGAACGCCGTTCTCGATTCCGTCGACGCTTACGCCCGCGCCAATCACGGCGCCGCTTTCGTTGCGCTGCCCGATTCCGCGGCGCGCGCGCAATGCCTCGCCGCTTTCGACGCCGCCGCCTATGGCGCACAGGATCCGGCGTATCGCCGGTTCAAGGAGTTGATCCTGCTTGGCTACTACCTCTCGGAGCCGGGCGCGACGCAGGAACTGCGCTACGAGCAGATCCCCGGCAAATGGCGAAGCGACGTGCCGTTGTCCGAACTCGGCCGAAGCTGGGCGGTATGAGGAGATGAGCGTGGATTTCGATGCGATTGTCGTCGGTTCGGGCATGAGCGGCGGCTGGGTGGCCAAGGAGCTCTGCGAGCGTGGTTTCAAGACGCTGGTGATCGAGCGCGGCGGTCCCGTCGCGCACGGCACCGATTACAACGACGTGCTGCAGCCCTGGGAGGTCGACAATCGCGGCATGGTGGCGGAAGCCGAGATCGCCGAGCACTACGCGATCCAGAGCAAGTGCTACGCCTTCAACACCGCGACCAAGCATTGGTGGGTGAAGGACTCGGAGCATCCTTATCTATCGCCCAAGGAGCGTCCGTTCTTCTGGATTCGCGGCTACCACGTCGGCGGCCGTTCGCTGATGTGGGCGCGGCAGACCTATCGCTGGAGCGACATCGATTTCACCGCCAACCTCAAGGACGGCCACGGCACGGACTGGCCGATCCGCTATGCCGATATCGCGCCATGGTACGACCATGTCGAACGCTTCGCCGGCATTTCCGGCTCGCGCGAAGGCTATGAGCAGCTTCCCGACGGCCAGTTCCAGCCGGCGATGGACATGACGGCCGTCGAAAAGGAATTCAAGGCGAGGCTGGAGGCCGCCTATCCGACGCGGCACATGACGGCGGGGCGCTGCGCCCATCTGACCGCGCCGACCGACGAACAGATCGCGCTCGGCCGCGGGCCGTGCCAGTTCCGCAGCCTATGCGAGCGCGGCTGTTCCTTCGGCGCCTATTTCTCGGCCTTGAGCGCGACGCTGCCGGCGGCGCAGCGCACCAACAATATGACGCTCGTCACCGACGCCATCGTGCACAGCGTTATTCACGATCCGAAGACCGGCCGCGCCACCGGCGTGCGTATCATCGATGCCAATACCAAGGAAGGTCGCATCTATGAGGCGCGGCTCATCTTTCTCAACGCCTCGGCGATCGCCACCGCGCAGATTCTGCTCAATTCGAAATCCGAGGCATTTCCCACCGGGCTCGCCAATCGCTCCGACATGGTCGGGCGCAATCTGATGGATCATGTCAGCGGCATGGGCGCCAGCGGCACCTGGCCGGGTTTCGCGGACCGCTACTACGAAGGCCGCCGTCCCAACGGCACCTATATTCCGCGCTACAGCAATGTGACCGAGCCGACCGGCGAATTCGTCCGCGGTTACGCCTTCCAGGGCGGCACCGCGCGCATGGGCTGGGAGCGCGGCGAATGGGGACCGGGCGTCGGCGTGCCGATGAAGGAGAAGCTGCGGACGCCGGGCGAATGGGTCATGCACCTGTCCGGCTTCGGCGAGATGCTCCCGAACCCGGACAATCGCGTCACGCTGCATCCGACGCGAATCGACAAATGGGGCATCGCGCTCGTCAACATCGACTGCGGCCTCGGCGACAACGATCTGAAGATTGCCGCCCGCGCCAATCTCGACGCGGTGGAGATGCTGCAAAAGGCCGGCTTCGTCGACGTCCAGGTGCGCAGCGACGTGCATGGCGAGACAAACCCGCTGCCGCCAGGCTACGGCATCCATGAGATGGGCACGGCGCGCATGGGACGCGATCCCGCGACGTCGGTGTTGAACGCCTTCAACCAGGCGCATGACGTGCCCAATCTCTTCATTTCCGACGGCGCCGCGATGGCATCATCGGCCTGCCAGAACCCGTCGCTCACCTACATGGCGTTGTCGGCACGCGCCGCGGACCACGCGGCCCAACTTCTCAAGGAAGGTGTCCTATGAACATGCATCTCAGCCGCCGCGGCATTCTCGCCGGCGGCGCGGCCGTCCTTGCCGCATCGGCGGTGCGCCCGTCCGTTGCTTTCGCCAAAGGCATGGCGCACCCGCCAGCCGGCGTGCAGCTCTATACCGTGCGCGCCGAGATGGCCAAGGACGTGTCCGGCACGCTCAAGAAGATCGCCGATATCGGCTTTGGCGAAGTCGAGTTCGCCGGCTATTTCGATCGCAAGCCGGAGGAAATAAGAAAAATCGTTGCCGACCTCGGCATGACGGCGCCCAGTTCGCACGTCACCGCGCTTCTCGCGCGCGACGACCCGATGCCGCTGATCGAGGCCGCGAAGATCGCGGGCCACGAATTCCTCGTCATCGCCTGGACGCCGCCCGAGACGCGCCAGACGATCGACCACTGGAAGGCCTGGGCCGACGTTTGCAACCGCTTCGCCGGGCAGTGCAAGACCGCCGGAATCTGCTTCGCCTATCACAACCACAATTTCGAGTTCGAGCCGATCGGCGGCGTCGTACCCTATGACGTGATGCTCGAACGCACCGATCCCGCGCTGGTGCAGTTCGAGCTCGACATGTACTGGGCCAAGAAGGGCGGCGGCGATCTCGTCGGCATCCTGTCCAGCCATCGCGGACGCATACCGCTCTGCCACGTCAAGGACATGGACAAGGCCGGCGCCATGGCCGATGTCGGCGACGGCATCATCGACTTCAAAGCCATTTTCGCCGATCCGGGCATCGCGCCGTTCGAACATTATTTCTACGAACGCGACGACGCGCCGGTGCCGTTCGACTCCGCAGTGCGCAGCTATAAGGGCCTGACGGAGATCCTGGCGACCTTGCCGAAGCGGTAGAGCCTGTTTGGGCTGGAAATATCCACCCCATTTTTCCGTCATTGCCCGGCTTGTCCGGGCAACCCATTTTTGCTAGTGGCAGGAATAAAGTGGGTCGCCCGCCTGAAGCGGGCGATGACAGATATTGGGTCATTCTATCCGACCCAAAATCGGTCTGGGCGGCCCAATCCCTTGATATGACGCAACGCAGCAAAGGTGGTCGATCATAGCCCACCAAATTTCCTGCAAAAAGTACTTTACAAAACAAAGTACTTTTCCTATATACCTCGGGAGACAAGGAGTTTGCCGCCATGAGCGATCAATCACAGGGATTAAGAGAAGACGTTGCCTTCATGCGCAGCATGGCCGAGCAGGGCCGACGCGGCCCGCTTCTGGGGGCATCTTCCTCGCCGCTGCGGGGCTGATCTATGGCATCGCCGGCTTCGTGCAGTGGGGAATCCAGACCGGACGGCTTCCTCTTGCGCCTGGCGCCACAGGTAATCTTTGGATCGGGGCCTCGCTGCTCTTCGCGGTCGTCTGGATCGTCCTGTTCGTGCAGTTGCGCAAGGGCACCGACACCGCTGTCGGCGCGGCGCAATACGCGTTCGGCGCGGCCTGGATCGGATCGGCGATCGGCATTGTCGTTATGCTGGCCGCGGTGGCCATCGCCAGTTCGCGCCTGCACGACCCGTCGTTGATGAACGTCAGCGCTTTCACGGCCTTTGCCTTTTACGGTGCGGCTTGGGCGGTCTGCGGCGCCCTGGCGCGGCGGACCTGGATGTTCGCGGCCTCGGCCGCGGCATTCGTCATCACGCTTCTGCTCGCGCTGGCGTCGGGAACCGCCGAGCAGCTTCTGGTGCTGGGCGCCGGGCTGTTGGCCACGCTGTTCGTTCCGGGCGTCAAGCTCATGCTGCAAGCCTCGCGCTAAAGGTTCCGACATGAGCGGTTTCGACATCGCCGAACTCGACGAAGTGATTCATGGTCGGCTGAGGCTCGGCGTCATGGCCTATCTCTCTACCGCGGACGTCGCCGACTTCAATGAATTGAAAGCGCGGCTTCATGCCAGCGACGGCAATCTCTCCATTCATCTGCGCAAGCTGGAGGACGCGGGCTATGTGACCATCGGCAAAACCTTCGTTGGCCGAAAACCGCTGACCCGCGTTTCGCTTACCGACAAGGGCCGCAATGCCTTCCTTGCCTATCTGGACGCGATCGAAAAGCTCTCCGAACGCGGTTGATGCCGTTCGATGACCTGTCTTCCGGGCGTTCGTCGCGGGGGGCGGCGCCAAGCAGGCCTACGTTTTCCAACTTGTCGGCTGGGTTGTAGGCTTGCATTCGGCTCTCGCCAAATTCCAGCGGAAAGCCTACAATTTTGACAGGTAAGTGGCGGAGGGGAGGGCACTGAGAACAAACATTCTCCGTTTGGCCGCCTCTCTCGCAAGCTTTCCCTGGATCAATCCGCTATCTGAGCTCAAGGGAACCGATTTGGCTGGAGAAACAAAGCTCTAAGAAGCAATAGCCACCGCCAGAAGTTCTGAGCCAATGGCCGCCTTCGTGACCCAGTAAAGTCGGTCAATCCTTCTTGCGGATTCGAACTCTTAGCTCCTGATGCGGTTTGCGCATTGCTGATGTGCCGCGGCTTGTTCGCAGATTGTTGGTCTATTTGTTGGTATAAATTGGGCTCAGGACTTGCGACCCGCCAAATAGCGAGAAAAATACGAGGCGTATCGGTAGCTACCTAGCCCACCATTTGCACAGCGGTGAAGACAGTTCCCATGTCAGCCAAGTCTCGATAATTGGGAGTTATCGTTATTGCCTCGCCGGAATACAGTCCGCAGCGCGGTTGCTCGTTGTAGCTCCATTCGAAAGAGTCCTGACCCGTCCCGTTGCGCTAGGCGCTCTACGTGGCACGAGGGAGGCGTGCGTCGAGGCTGACAGGGCCACCTAGTCACACCCGGAACCCCAGATCGCGCGAAGATGGCGCAGCAAGTGATTCTGCTCCAGAGGCTTCCCGAGACAGGGAACAGCGGCAAAATCTGCAGGCATCACTTTGAGTTCAGGATAGGCTGAGAGAAACAGAAAAGGCACACTTCTACGCCGCAATTCTTCGGCGACGGGCCAAACCATATCGCCGGCAATATTTATGTCGAGCACAGCCGCGTCCAGAGATTCCGCCTGAGCAAGTTGGATGGCACTCACGAGGCTTGCCGCCGGTCCGACGACTTCGCAGCCAATGCCTTCCAAAAAATCAATCGTAGTCAGCGATACCAGAAATTCATCTTCCACCACCAAGACGCGCTTTCCAACACAAGTCATACGCGTTCCGAATTATTGAAGTTGGCGACTAGAGCAAGTCCGATTGGTGATAACGCGCGGCTAGGAGGATCGTTCACGGTCAACCAGTCACCATGAATTATCCGCAGTTCTGCATTCTGCTCAAGAAATATTGGATCCCCCGACACTACCGGCGGTCATGACCGACAGGGGTGCGTCGATCTCGTAGCGCAATCCTTCAGATGCAAATTCGATAATTGGGGGCGCGCCAAAGGCCGATTCCGCCGCCCTTTCCAGCACCATGCGGCCAAAACCTTGACGGGTAGGAGGGGAAACTGGGGGGCCGTCGCTCTCCTGCCACTGGAACCTGAACCTCGCCTCCGCACCCACGCCCGAGATCGACCAATGAATTGTAACCTGGCCGTCAGGCAGGGACAGCGCGCCGTGCTTGGTGGCATTGGTGGCGAGTTCGTGAACCAAGAGCGAAAAGGTTTGCGCTACCTTAGGGTTCAAAGTCACGTCAGGCCCAACTGCCTTGACCTGATCGGAGAATCCTTCGAACTCCAGCCGAATGATCTCGGTCAGGGGGGCGCCTTCGAAGCCGCCAGTCGTGAGCACCGATTGGCTGCGCGCGAGCGCTTGAATGCGCTGTGTCAGCACCTCACGCGCTTCAGTGAGCGATCTCGTCCCCGACAAGCTGCGCGACGCGATGGATGAAATTACGGCTAACAGATTCTTGCTCCGATGGGCCAGCTCGTTCATGAGGAATTGTTGACGCTGTTCGGACTCCTTGCGCTCCGTGATGTCGTAAAAGCAATTGATTGCGCCCGTGATTTCGCCGAGTTCGTTCTTCAGCGAACGGATATTTACGATTACGATAACCCGCGAGCCGTCCCCCCGCTCTATGAGAATTTCCGTCCCGCGCGTTTCCGATACCTTGCCGTCCAACACGTCGGCCATAGGACAGTGCTCGTGGGGCATAAAGGTGCCGCCGGGGCGGAACATTTTGAACGAACCGCAATACCGCTCGGTAGCATCACCTAACACTGGCTCGCGGCCCCACAACTCGGTGGCACGGCGGTTGAAATTCTGAATTACGCCCGACGCATCGCAGGAATAGACAGCTACGGGACCGAGCTCGAACAAGGCGCGAAAACGTTCTTCGCTTTCGCGCAACGCCGCATCGGCCCGTTTTCGCTCAGTGATGTCTTTAAAGATAACCGCTACGCGACGATGCGTTTGGTCTTCGACTCGAAAGGCGTAGAGTTCCAACATGCGACCGTGACTAACGAGCCCGCGTTCAAACCTGATTGGCTTACCCGTGCGCAGAACGGTCTCATAAAGGGAGCACCATCCCTCAGGTTCGTCCGGCAACACTTCGCGGATGGTTTTTCCGACCATGCCGCTCATGCCCGATTGCGCCGAAAATGCCGGGTTGGCTTCGAGATAGCGAAAATCAACCGCCTGACCGACTTCGCCTTCAACCTTCTCGATGATGCAAAAACCTTCGTCGATCGAATTGAACAAACTGTGATAACGGCTTTCACTCTCGCGCAACGCTGCTTCGACCTGCTTGCGCTCGTTGATTTCCCTTTGCAGTTGGGCGTTCAACAATTCCGAGGCTTCGACAAGTTCGTGCTGGCGCAACGACCCGAGCACCAACGCCTCGTTCATCGCGAGCAATTCTTCAGGGAACTGTGCAGTTCCAACCACTTTAATTGTCACTCCTAAGGGCATTCGCCCGCCATCATCGACTGGACCGGAAAAGCCAAGAACGCCGATGGTAGCGCGCGACCGCCCGTCGCATACTACCATTTGACGGCGGGATTGCGTAATCCAGGCGATGCGAAGTTCCCTCTACTTCCTCGCCTTGGGTTCCGGCCCCGCTTCGACCGTTTGCGCTTTTCGTGGGCCGGTCTGTTTTGGGATGCCAGTGGTCAGGCCGTCATAGTCCGTGGATCGTGGGTGGATGACGACCATGCCCTTGTCCGAGATGACATATTCGCGGATGTCTTTGCTGTGATTGCCGCCGCGCATTTTAATGATGACCATCACCTTTCGAAGCTGGCCGTCGATCTCGACGTAACGCAGCCGGATAATATCATCGGTGAGGAACGAGATCGCATAATGGCTGAAGGCAAACCCGGTAAACGTGTCCTCCACTTCGACTGTGCTGAGAATCGTAACGCCAGCACCCGTCAACGCCACGATCATCCGGTAGAGCGACTCGCGAAAGTCCTCGCGGAAACCGGGCGCCAGCGCCATCTCAAGACTGACCAGTGAATCGATCACCAGGCGTTTCGCGCCAATCCTCACGACGGCATCGAGAATCTCCTGCATGGTTTCATCGACCGAAAGATCGAGCGGCCGAAGGTAAATAATCTCCAGCATTCCTTTTTTCAGCGGCGTCTTTAGATTCAAACCAAAACCGTCCGCACGATCCACGTATCCTTTCGGGCGTTCTTCGAAGATCGCAATAATTCCCGGCTCATTGTTTCGAAGTCCCGCGGCGATAAATTGTGTGGCGAGCGCGGATTTTCCCGTTCCCGAAGGTCCAGCCACGAGGAGACTATCGCCTTCGAGCACGCCACCCCCCATCATCCTGTCCAACTCGGGAATACCGACGGAAAGCCGCCGGCGCCGCGCCGGCGCCTTATTTTTGATGGCGAATCCCAGCGTGCGCGAGAAGGCCTGTAGCCCTGCATCTGTAATGCGGACGGAGTGCAATCCCGGCACGGAGTCCTGTCCGCGCACTTTTATGATTTGCAACTTTCGCACGACGGAATTTCTTTCCGCCCTCTGCGAGAGCCAGAACAGACCATCGGCGATGGTGAACAGCGGGTTGTCGCGAATTTCGGCCGGATCGTATTCTCCGACCAGAAAAGTCGTGGCTTCCCAACTGGTGAGAAACAGAGCGAGACGCTGGATGAACAATTGCATTTCGATTTCGCTCGCGCCGACTATCGCTTTGCGCATCACGGTACGAAAGGAATCCACCACCACGATGCTGGGATTGAGCGCCATGACTTGCTTCGAGATTTCGTCGTAGACCGCATTCAAATCCTGCTCCAGCACAACGTCCGCCAAATTGATAAAGCGGATGGCGTTGCCCAACTTGGATTCGTCGAAGAAGGAATATTGTTGCTGGTAGCGCAGCATCTTCAGGGCGGGCTCGCCGAGCACTGTGAAAAACAGCGCCGGTTTTTTTACCGTCGCATTGGCGAAGACGATCTGATGCGCCATCGTGGTTTTGCCGCAGCCTGGCGTGCCCGCGATGATGTTGAAGGAAAATTCTGGGATGCCGCCACCCATGATGTCGTCAAGGCCGCGTACACCCGTGGGGAGTTTGCGGATCGTGACTTTTGTCCGCTGACCGACGACATTCATTTTCTGCTTGCGCTTTTTCGGGCCATTTTGGCTTTTCATTTTTTGCCGCCTTTACCAAAATCCGCACTGTTGAGAGACAATTTCGGCCAGACTTCGCGCACCAATCGCAGCGTCAAATCTTCACCGATGAAAGCGACCAATAGGCCCAGCATCTGGGCGAGGAGAACAACTCTGCCTTCGAAAAGCTCACTCGCGTCAACTTGCGTTCGAAGGTCACTCAGCCCTTCGAACGAGTCGTCCGCTTTGACTTGAACAGCGCGCAGCCACGGAACTTCCGCGCCGGCCAGCGCGAGAGCACGAGACAGGAGCGCACGAAACCCGAGTTTGCCCATGAGAGTCGCCAGATGTGGGCGCAGCTTCTCAACGACAGGAAAAATCACCGGCGGAGATGTTTTGGAAGGCGCAGTGTCCCGGGCCTCATGAGCAATGAGGCGCTCGGCGTAATCTCGCATTTTCGGCGTGGCTCGGGTCATTTAGGGGCGGGCGGGCATGGGCATGTCTTCGCAGACCGGCTCGACGGGTCCTCTGGGCTAACTTCGTGCATGGCAGCGGCTCCCCGCAAATCTTCCGATGACGGGCCTCATCCTCGACCGCAAGAACACGATCCTGCCGAAGAGGGTCAGTACAGCCTCTCGGCAGGGTGACTGTGAGCTTATTGCGGGGCACTGTCGATAATGACGTTGCCGCCGCTTGCCCGATGTAGCCTTCGGCTGTGCCATGTTTGAAAGAATCCTATGTAGCGGCCTCAATTGTTTTGAAAACTAGGCTTACCGAGATGGCGAATTAGACCTGACTGGCTCTTTTTGTACCAAGCGGTTTGATAGAAACCAGCTTGGAAAGGACCTTTGCCAGGCCAAAGAAGAGACCCAGACCGCCTGCGCAATTGCCAGGATGTGCGTCTCATTGAATGCCGCGGCGAGGCGCGTCTGGGCGTCCGCCTGTTCAACCGCACCACGCGCAGCGTCGCCCTGTCCGCCGAGGGCGAGCAGTTCGTGGCCGAGATCATCCCGGCACTGACCGCGATCCGCACAGCTATGGAACGGATCGACGAGCACCGCGCCGAGCCCGCAGGCACCTTGCGCTTGAATCTGACGCTCGGCGCTGCGCGGATGATTCTCGCGCCGTTGGTCTTGGAGTACATGCGCCGCTATCCGCAGGTCTCGGTCGACATCGTCACGGAAGAGGCGATGGTGGACATCGTTGGGCAGGGTTTCGACGCCGGCATACGCCTCGCAGAGTTCGTTCCGCCCGACATGATCTCCGTGCCGATCACCCCTCCCATACGTTCAATCGTCGTTGGCGCGCGGGCATATTTCGCGAAGCGAGAGCGGCCCAAGACGCCGGCCGACCTCGTGAAGCAACTCTGCATCCGTCGGCGCACCGGAAGCGGCACTATTTATCGCTGGGAGTTCGAAAAGCGCGGCGAGGCCGAAGAGATAGACGTCCCAGGTTCGCTGACCTTCGACGACGGCGAGCTGATGCTACACGCCGCCTTGGCTGGACAAGGCTTGGCCTATCTTCCCGATGTCATGATTGCCGATCACTTTAAAGCGGGCCGCATGCTGGCGGTGCTAGAAGATTGGTCACCCGCTTACCCGGGCTTATGCCTCTACTATCCAAGCCGGCACAATATCCCCGCGCGCCTGCGCGCGTTCGTCGATCTGGTCCGACAGCAGGCCAAGTGATGGCGCCGATATTGGTCTCACGGACACGCGCAAGAAGTTCGATAGACCGCCCAAATCCACCGGTGGCCAGGTAAGCAAGGTCGCTCGCAGAAGTGCGCGATGGCACGGCATTCTGATGTCCTGCGACCCAATTGAGAGGGATTGCCAAACAGTGAGTGGCGGCGGACGTACCAGTCCGCCATCCCTTCTCAGGCACTATTCACTGCCAATCAGGGAATAACGGCGAAATCGCCACCTCGAAAGGCTCCTTGTCGGTCGTTCGTCCCGACTTATCCGCATGTTATCGCAGATCGTGCGGTGTTCGGGGCAGAGAATCTCTGCGGCACGAGCAGGGAATTTCTACAATACAGCAGGGCCGACCACCATTCGGGAGCCATCCGCCGCGATGTCGATTGACGTCAAGTCGGGGCGGCGGGGAAGCTTATGAGATTCGTTGGTCGCATGGCGGAACCCACTCATCGGCAGTAGCTGCAACGATGCTGTCTACGGTGCCGAAAAGTCGCCCTGCGCGAACTACTATCGACGCGCGTGTTTTTCGCATCCTGAGCTAACAGGTCTTGGGCTAGGTAGCAGTGAGGTTGGAATGGATTTGGTCGCCGTGGGATCCTGCGTTGCCGTGCGTGGATCCGGCTCTGGTGGCTGCGGTGGATTTTGACCTGGCTGGACTTGCGGTCCTTCCACTTCAGCGGCGCGCTGCGGAAGGCGGATATGTGTTGGCCGTTTGGGTTTTTTCATGGGAACCACCGTTCGGACAACGAACTAACAATATCTCAGTTCCCCTAGAGGAGAGCAGAACATGGGCGCGCTTAGTTTGGCCCGGAACGCCTTATGAGCCGGGACGTTCCCAGTTGGCCGGGGACTGACCGTGTTAAAAACCATCGTAGCGACGTTTACGCTGTTCATTGCCCTTTGTTCATCGGCCGTCGCCGAGAGCGCTGCGGATCGTGGTCGTTATCTCGCGGTCCTGGGCGATTGCGAAGGCTGTCATGCGAGCCCTGGCGGCAAATCTCTTGCGGGCGGCCAGCCCCTCATATCGCCGTTTGGAAAGCTGTATTCCTCCAATATCACTCCAGATCGGGCGACGGGGATCGGCAACTGGTCGGCGGAAGATTTCTACCGCGCCATGCACAGCGGAATTCGTCCGGATGGCGCACATCTATACCCCGCATTTCCCTTCGCCTACTTCACGCATCTCGGCCGCGAAGACACCGATGCGCTGTACGCCTATCTGCGCCACCAGCCGCCGGTGCGCCAGGCCCAGCCGCCCGACGCACTGGCATTTCCGTTCAGCATCCGCTGGCTCATGACGTTTTGGGACGCGTTGTTTCTCGACTCGTCGCCCATCCAGCCGGACGCGAGGCAATCGACCGCGTGGAATCGCGGACGCTTCATTGTGGAGGGGCCGGGGCACTGCGCCGAATGCCACACGCCTAAGAATACCCTGTTCGGCGATAAGACCAGTGAAGCCCTGCGCGGTGAAACCGTCGATCATTGGTTCGCGGCCGATCTCACGGGCACGCAGCGCGGCGGACTTGGCCTGTGGACGGCACAAGACATCGCGGACTTTCTGAAGACTGGCGTCACCGGCCGCGCCACCGCCATCGGGCCAATGCAAGACGTCGTCGCTAAGTCGACCAGCCGCATGAGCGACGCGGACCGGAACGCTATCGCTGCGTACCTCAAAGGCCTTCCATCGCACGATATGACGATGCCGATGGCGCCGACCGCCATCGAGATGCAGGCGGGGCACGACGTATTTGTCGAGCACTGCTCGGTCTGTCATCAGGGATCGGCCCCCCTCGACATCGGCGGCTTTCCCCTGCTGCCGCACAACACGCTGGTGCAGGGACGCAATCCCGTCACGGTGCTGCGCCTGATCTTGGGTGGTTCGCAATCCGTAGCGCTCGCCGGCACGATGACCAGCTATTCCATGCCGTCTTTCGCCGCGCTCAGCGATGGCGAAATCGCTTCTGTCGCCACCTTCATCCGGAACGCTTGGGGCAATCGCGCCTCGCCGGTGAAACCGCAGGACGTGAGCAAATTACGCGCGGCGATCGCGGCAAGTCCCTAAGTCAGCCCGGCTTTCGTCCCTGTGTCGGCATCGGCTCGGTGTGCTGCCAGGGCGTGGCGCTCTGCACCTGACCGACGGGCACTTGCTCGATGGCAGGCGATTGCGGATCAGCGGAGATGGTCGTCCCGAATTCCGCACCCGGTTTTTGGCTGATGCTTTTTATATAGGCGACAAGTTCCCAGACTGTGCGATCGGGTAGCATCGCGCCGAAGGCGGGCATCCCCGCCGGCCGGCCCTGCACGATGGACAGATAGACGTTCGCGGGCGAGGCGCGATAAATCCAGCGATCATTGCTGAGCGACGGACCCATGGCGCCGCCGGCATTGGGCGCATGGCAGCCCGAGCAGTTGAAGGCATCGAAATCCTTCATGCCGCGCTCGATGGCGTCGGGATCGTTGGCCAGAGGATTGGGCATGTCCGAATTGAGGCCGGCAGGATTGCCCCCGGGATAAATCCCCGAGACAGGCACGCGAAGCAGTGCGCCGGCCGGCACGATGCCCTTGTATCCGTCGGCGAGCCCTTGCGGCGCTGCGGGCGATGCACCGGGGTTGACGATCAGCGTCAGCCCCACGGCAACGACCGCGGTGACCAGCACGGCGCTTCCAAGAATCGTCCAGCGAAATTTATCCATCGGCGCCTCCTTTGACCGGCACGAGCGGCACGCCATACGCCGTGAGAATGCCTTTTATCGCGGCCTGTTCCCGAGCGAGGGCCGCATCGAGCTTGCGCAGGAGCGCGGTGTCGCACGGCCGGACGCCGAGCGCGATCGAGAACCGGAACGTGAGTGGCGCGAATTGTGCGGTGTGGGTGACGGGCGTGACGGTCAATGGGACGCGCGAGTGCTTTGCAAAGTACCCGGCGAGCGGCCCCCAGGCGGCGGCGATGTCGACCGCGCCGTTCTGCACGGCCTCGATCAGCCGGGCGGGCGGGTTGGGCTTGCCGTAATCGCCGTAGATTACGAACCCGGTGACATTGTTCACGATGCCTTGCTGGCCAAGGGCCACCTCGGGCGGCGCGGAATCCTCGCCCATCAGATGCACGCCGATCTTCAGCGCGCGCAGGCGCGGATCGGTCAGCGACGTGAGGCCCAGATGGTCGCGCGTGCGCGAGACGAATACGTAGGTGGAGGCGTAGTAAGGCTGCGTCGCGGCAACATCGTCCATGCCCAGCGGGGCCGCCATCACGACATCGCATTTTCCCGCCTTCAGCGTGCGGCGCAGGAAGCCCTCGTGCTGCTCTGCCCAAGCGTAGGTGAGCCGCTCGCCAAGGTCATGTGCCAGAAGCTCCGCGATCTTGTTTTCAAATCCCTGTCCCGCCCGGTTCGAGAAAGGCAGATTGTTGGGATCGGAGCAGACGTGGAAATCCGCGGCCCCAGCCGTCACAGGCAGCAGGCAGAACGCAATCGCCGCGAGAAGCCTAGTGTGCATGATTGCCTGCCGGCGACGCTGGCGGAGTCCCGTGCGGCAGTGCGAAGACGAGCAGGACGCTGCCGGCACTCGTATAGGCCGGCAAGTCGCCCAGCGCGCCGGCGAAGCCGCCCGCCGCGTTGCGCACCCGCGTATCGATCTCCGCATTGGCGATGGCGCCCGGCCAACCGCCGATGCCATCGAGGATCGCGATATATTGGTTGCCGTCGGTGCCTTGATAGGTGATGGGCTGGCCGACGAAGCCGCTGGGGCTGTGGAATTGGTAGAGCAGCTTGCCGTTGCGGGCATCCACGACCTTGAACCAGCGATCGAGCGTGCCATAGACCGCGATATTGCCGGCGGTCGCCATCGTGCCGGTCCACACCGGGAAGCGCTCGTGGATCGCCCAGACCTTCTTGCGCGTCACAGGATCCCACGCGGCGAACTCGCCGCGGTAATCGCCTGGACCCGCATACATGTTGACGGTCGCGCCAACATAGGGCGTACCGGCGATGTAGCCGACCTCGCCGGTCTTGAAGTCCATGCACAAATGCTGATGCGGGATGTAAATGAGATGCGTCAGCGGCGACCAGGCGGTGGGCTGCCAATCCTTCACGCCGGGCGACGCCGGACAGATGCCGGTGATGTTCTTGCCCAGCAGCGGCTTGTAGGTGTCGTCCATGACCGGACGCCCGGTTCGCAGATCGAACGACTTGATGGAAGTCACGTTGTCGTACTTATCCGCCGAATAGATTTGCCCCGTGGCGCGGTCGATGACGAACATGAAGCCATCGCGGCCCGGATGCACGATGACCGGCCGCGTCTTGCCGGCGATGGGAAGGTCAAGGAGCAGGTTCTCGTTGATCTCGTCGTAGTCATAAAGATCGTGCGGATTGAGCTGGTCGGCCCAAACCGCTTCGCCCGTATCGGCGTCGCGCGCGAAGATCGTCGTCGTCCACAGATTATCGCCGGGGCGCTGGTTGGAATTCCACGGGCCCGGATTGCCGGTGCCGTAGATCAGCAGATTGGTCTTGGGATCATAGGACAGCCATCCCCACACCGGACCGCCACCGACCTGCCAACGCCCCGGCGGCCAGGTCGTTACGCCCAAATCCTTGCCTTTCAGGTCGGCATAGAAGGGATGGAATTTGGGGCCGATCAGGACATCCTTGTCCGGACCGACGGAATAGGCGCGCCAGACGATGTGGCCGTCATTCTCGTCGAGCGCCGTCACCCAGCCACGTACGCCCATTTCGCCGCCGGAATTTCCGATCAGGACTTTTCCCCTCACGGCGAGCGGCGCCATGGTCAGCGTCTGGCCGCGCGTGATCTCGCCGACCTTGACGGCCCAGACCTCCTTGCCGGTTTTGGCGTCGAGCGCGATGGTGTGGTTGTCGAGCGTGTTGAAGAATATCTTGCCGTTGTCATAGACCTCGCCGCGATTGACGACATCGCAGCAGGCAACGCCCTGCGAGGACGGATCGACACGCGGCGAATATTTCCATTTGAGGTCGCCGGTGGTGGCGTTCAGCGCGAACACCTCGTTCGGGAAAGCGCCCACCACATACATCGTGTCTCCGACGACGATGGGCGCAGCCTCCTGGCCGTGGCTCGAACCCACCGAGAATTCCCACGCCAGGCGCAACTGGCCCGCATTGGCGGCATTGATCTGGCTGAGGCCGCTGAAGCGCGTGCTGGCGTAATTCTTGGCCGGCATGATCCATTGCCGCTCGTCGCGCGACATTGCGTCGAGATCATCGGCAAGAACCTGCGCGGCCGTGGCGCACAGCGCCAACGCGGCCAGGCCGGGCAATATCGAGCGGTGGTATTTCATGAGGTCACCAATCTTTGCGAAGGCGTGTCGGACATCCATCTGGCGAACAGCCAGACGGCGAAGCTGAAAAAGACGAGATTCGCCGGCACCCACATCAGCAGGCCCGCGACCTGCTGGTCCTGAAGCGGCGACAGGCCCCACAGGCCGGCGTTTTCCAGTGGCATCGCGCAAATGGGCTGCGGCGCGAAAATCATGATAACGCCGGGAAGGTCGGTGGCGGCCGCTGCCGTCATGACATAGAGGGCTGCGGCGCCGGCACTGAACGCGGCGCGCCGCGTCAGCGCCACCGACCAGAACAGAATCGCGGCGGCGAGAATGCTGCCGAGTTCCAGAAGGCGCGTGATCTCGCTTTGCGCCGCCCAGCGAAACGCGGCCGGCCAATGCCAGAACAGGAATACACCGACAAAGAGAGCCCATGCCGCGACCGGATGGATGCGCCTGGCGAGCATTTCGCCGATGCTGCTGAAGGCGACCAGCGGTGCGACGACCGCAATCAACAGCAAATGCTGGATCATATGGGCGGCAAACAGCTGTTGCGCGATTGTATCGAGCCGTGGCGCGAGCACGACCTCCAGAATGCCGGCCGCGGCGGCGAGCAAGGCTAAGTTCGCTAGGCGGGACATAGCGGCACCCCCATCGTAGCGATGGTCGTGAACACAATGGCGGCAAGGAAAATTGCGCTGGACAGGATGCCCCACAATGCAAGGAAGCGGGCACGTCCTGCCCCGGTCTCCAGCGCGGTCTCGTGACCACCCTGCTTCTCGACGCGCAAGGCGCGCCAGCTGGCATAGGCGACAATGCCGCCCGCCACCGCGGCGGCGGCGGCGATGCCGTCGAATGCGAACAATACGGTGTGGAGCGGCGCCGGCGCTGCCGTAGTTGGGTGGTCGCCGCCGAAACAGGCGTCCGCGGTGACCAAGAACCCGAGCATCAACTGTCCGAGCCAGAAAAGCGGCGCGGCCGCTGCGCCGAACAGGAGCGTCCAGAAGCTGACAAGATGCCGGTGCGGCGCGGGGTGGGAGGACGGCGCGCTCATGACGCCATCCCCAGCAGCGGCGTGAGGTAGAAGGTGAAGAACACGGCCAGCCAGACCGCGTCGACGAAATGCCAATACAGCGCGCCGATATGAATGTGGGCGTAGCGCACGCGGTTGAAATACCCCAGCGCCGACCAGAGGAGCAAAGCCGCCAGCATCAGAACGCCGATCACGACATGCGCCATATGGAAACCAGTGACAGTGAAGTAGAGCGACGCGTAGGTCGAGGTATCGATATTGAACGGCTTGGCGGCCCACTCGAAATACTGCACGACCAGGAACGCGATTCCGAGAAGCGTTCCAGCGGCCAGACCGAGGACGAGGCGTGCCTGGCTTCCGCGCTGGATCCCGAGTTGCGCCCAGCCAACCGCGATACTGGATGCCAGCAGGATCAGCGTGTTCGGCAACGCCAAAGCAAGCGAAGGCGGGCCGCCTTCCGGAAAGGTGCCCGGCATGTGCGGCTGCACGGCGAGATAGAAATAACTGAACAGCAGATAGGCAAAGAGCGCGGCCTCGGTAAACACGACGAAAATCATCGCCCACCAGCCCGACGCACGGGTATCGATGGCGCCCACCGGCAGCTTGCCCTGGATCGCGATCCGGTCAGACATCGGCGGGCTCCGCCGTTTCGCCAAGTGCCGCTTCCGGCCAAAGCCAGACCAGCATGGCCAAAGCGGTGCAGACCGCGGCCACGCCCGCCAGCCACCACAGATGTGTCAGCAGGCCGACAAAGATCGCCGTAGCGGACAGCGCCAAGAGCAACGGCGCGTAGGAGTCGCCAGGCATTTTGAGGATGATGTCGGGCTGTGCATCGAGCGCCGTGGTGCCGATGGCCTCGCGGCCGTGATCCAGCACCAGCCCGGCGTCCACGTGGCTTTTCTCGCCCTCGGGCTCCCCTAGACGGTCCTCCCATAGGGGATGCCGGCTGGCGACGGTTGGAATGACGACGAAATTGTACGGCGGCGGCGGCGAAGATGTCGCCCATTCCAGCGTCGGCGCATCCCAGGGGTTGTCGCCGGCAATGCGCCCGCGGCGATAACTGACCACGACATTGATGATGAACAGCAGGACGCCGACGGCGAAGACGAACGAGCCGACAGTGGTGATCAAATTGAGCCAGTCCCAGCCCATCCCTTCGGCATAGGTGTAGATACGACGCGGCATGCCGAGCAGGCCGGAGATGTGCATCGGAAAGAAGCCGAGATTGAAGCCGACGAACATCGTCCAGAAATTCCAGCGGCCCAGCCTTTCGTCGAGCATCCGCCCGGTGAATTTGGGAAACCAGAAATAGACCGCGCCGACGACGGGAAAGACATTGATCCCGATAAGGACGTAGTGGATGTGCGCGACGACGAAATAGGTGTCGGTGAGCTGGAGATCGACCGGCAGCGATCCGGTCATGTAGCCGGAGACGCCGCCGATGGTGAACAGCACGATGAAGCTGGCGAAGAACAGGAACGGCGTGGTGAACACCGGCTTGCCCGTCGCGATGGTGGCCAGCCAGGCGAAGACGCCGACGGCGCTGGGGACGGCGATGATGATCGAGGCGGCACTGAAAAAGGACAGCGAAATGCTCGGCAGGCCGGTCGCGAACATGTGGTGGACCCAGACCCCGAAGCCCAGCACCATGGTCGCGACGGTTGCCAGCGCCACGGCGGTATAGCCGACGAGGGGACGGCGGCAGAATACCGGCAAACCGTCCGACACCATGCCCATCGCCGGAAGCACGATGGCGTAGACCCAGGGATGCCCGAACATCCAGAACAGATGCTGCCATAGCAGGGCCTGGCCGCCCGCCTGGGTGTCGAAGAAATGCGTCGCGAAGTTGCGGTCCATCCAGAGCAGGAAGAAGGCGAGACTGGCGGCGGGAATGGCGAAGATGTTGGCCGCCGACGCGGTCAGCGTCCCCCAGATCAGGATGGGCACGCGGTTGATCGACATACCCGGCGCGCGCATGCGCAGGAAGGTGACGACAAAATTGATCGAGCCGACCGTGGTCGAGATGCCGAGCAGGATCATGCCCAGAGAGTAGAAATCGATGTTGGGGCCGCCATTATAGGCGCGCGCGGCATAGGGCACGTAGTTGAACCAGCCATCGTTCGGCCCGAACCCCATGGCAAACGCGACGTAGAGGAAGACGCCGGCACACAGGTAGAGCCAGTAGGAGAGCGCATTGAGACGCGGGAGCGCCATGTCGCGCGCACCTAGCAGCAACGGCCACAGGTAGTTGCTGAAGCCCGACAGCACCGGCCCGGCATACAGAAAGATCATCGTCATGCCGTGAACGGTGAAGAGCTGGTTGTATTGCTCCGGCGTCAGGAGATGCTCGTTGGGTCCGGCGAGTTGGAGGCGGAAGATCAGCGCCTCGACGCCGCCCGCGATCAGGAAGGCGAAGGCGGTGACGATGTAGCGGATGCCGATCTGCTTGTGATCGACGGTCGAAAGCCAGCCACCGATGCCGGGCTCTGTTTTCCATATCTCGTGCAGCTCGTCGGCGAGGCCGGCCTTGTCGCGGGCGGCGACGGAGGGTGCGCGTTCATAATCTGCTATCGTCATCGCGCCCTACCTCAACGTTTGCAGATATGCGTCGATGCGGGCGAGTTCCGCGGTTGACAGTTCGGGCGCCTGCATCATGGCACCCGGCTTGATGCCTTGCGGATCGCGAATCCAGTTCAACAGGTTGGGGTTGTCGTTCGTCAGGACACCGGCGGCGAGCGTATGCCGCTGCATGAGATGGCTGAGGTCGGGGCCGAGAACGCCGTTGGCGTCGGTGCCGCGGACCGCATGGCACCCACCGCAATGCGCGTTGAAGTCCGCCATGCCCAGCGCGGCGACGCCTGAAGACGGCGACGGCGATTGAAGTTGGCTCTGCCACCAGCGCTGAAAATCGGCCGGAGCCTGCGCGACCACCAGAAAGGCCATGCGCGCATGTTCGAGGCCGCAATACTCCGCGCACTGGCCGCGATAGATGCCTGGACCATTCGCCTGCAGCCAGATTTCGTTGGTCTGGCCGGGGATGACATCGGTCTTGCCGGACAGCGCGGGTACCCAGAACGAGTGGATGACGTCGCCGCTGACCAGACGCAGCAGCACGGGCTGCCCTGCCGGAATATGTATTTCGTTGGCGGTCGTGAATACGCGCGAAGGATCGTCGCTCGTGTAACGCACCTGCCACCACCACTGGCGGGAGGTAATCTCGATCGTGACGGCGGGCGTCGACGGCGGGTTGGTGGTCTGTGCAAGCACAATGACGGTCCAGACGATCGATGCGAGCAGAACCGCGCTGGAAACGCCGACTCCGATCCAGATCCAGTTCAGACCACCCTGGGGCCGCTCAACGGCTAGCTTGCTGCCGGGCGCAGGCGCTGCCAGGCCGGGCCGCCACCAGATCGACCAGATGAGCAGAAAGGCGATCACAGCCACGACCGTGATCGACACGGCCATGACGCCCCAGGTGAGGGGCAGTACGCGATCGGCTTTCGAGCCGTGGCTCGTCAGATAGTTGAGCGGAGAATCGGCGCGGGCGGCCGGTGTCCACATTGCAAGCGATAGAGATAGGAGCCCAGAAAAGTTCTTCGCTTTTGCGAAAAGACAAAGCACTGCCCTCGCCCCGCCGGCGCATTTGGTATGTTTGCACCTCCTCGCAACGCACGATGCTCGCGTTCGTTCCTTCTTTTTGACAAGAAATCGTGGGCGTGCCGTGTGCTGGCGATATGATCGACATCATCGACCAGGAACGTGTCGCCGACTCCGCGAAGGCGTCATCAAGGTCGCTGCCGTCAGAGCCCCGATCGTCTGAACGATTGCCCCTACTGCTGTGCGGATTCGCGACTAGTTATTCGGCGGTCAGAGTCTCCCTGAGGGCCGGGCCTTCTACGATCACGTGATGGCCGTCCGGATCCGCAAAGTGATGTGGAGCGGAGAACTCGGAAGATTCAAATACTAGGCGTGCCGTCGCGATGTCAGCGTTGCTATGCGGCGCCTCGCGATTGGGCGGAGTCTCGCGATAGCAAAGAAGCTCCACATGAGGACCGGACTCGCGCGGCATTAGTGCGGTGACTTCCGCCTTGGCACCTGCGACATCGTCCAAATTTTCTTGCTCTGCTCCTTGATTCAACGAATGCGCGGACATCCGGAAACCAAGATTCTCGTAGAACGAAATGCTGCGAGCCGTGTTGGAGATACTTATCGCGGAATGGTCGATCCCTAGGAAAATCTCACCATTTTGCCTCTTGCGCCAACGCGAGGGCACGGCTCCTTCCGGAAAGAAGAGGAATTCAAGCGGGTGCCCCTCCGGATCGCGGAATTTGAAGGCGGTGACACCGCCGGACGCCTCCGGCAGCCGTTGCGGGCCGTCGCGCGATATGGCGGCCCATCCGTCCATGGCCGACAAACGCCGGCATGCTTCGGCCATATCGCACACGACAATCGCAAAATGCTGGAAGATCAAATCGGATGCCGATCCTTTGTTCGGGTATGGCTTTCCCTGCCGATCGAACTGCAGAAGCTCAACGATCTGCTCGCCGAGGCTAAGGGTGATGCGGAGTGCGCCTCCTTTTACGCCCATCAAGGTCTCGAACGCCGGGCCCGAAAGATATTCCGTGGCAAGCCTGCGGCAGCCGAAAGTACTGGCGTAGAACACGGCCAGTCGGTCCGCGTCGGCAGTTGTGAGACTGAACCGCAGCAGGCGTTGAACGACGGGTCCGGTGATCACGGCCGCTGTATTCCGCGCCGATTGAGAAAGATCGCATAGAGCGTGTGCGAACCGCCAATGAAGAGCCTGTTGCGAAACGGGCCTCCGAAGGTGAGGTTGGACACGCGATAAGGAACGATAATCTTTCCCAGCAGCTTTCCGTCCGGGTCAATGCAATGCACGCCGTCGGCAGCGGAGGACCAAAGATTGCCGTCCTCGTCGACGCACATCCCATCGGCATAACCGGGTTTGATCTTGTGGAAGAGCTGGCCGCCGCTGAGGGCCCCGGTCGGACCGACATCGAACACACGAATAAATTGCTTGGGGTCGTCCGTCGTCTGATCGCCGGTTTCCGAGACATAGAGCCGGTTTTCATCCGGTGAAAACGCCAAACCATTTGGGCCGTCGAAATCGCCGGCCGCGGTTACGACTTCTCCGCTTCCCGGATCGAAACGATAGAGCGCCGGCGGCTGTTCCGAATCCTGGCGGCCACCCTCGTAGTCGGTCTGTATGCCGTAAAGCGGATCGGTGAACCAGATCGTGCCGTCCGACTTGACCGTCACGTCATTGGGCGCATTGAGGCGCTTTCCAGCATGCCGGTCGACGAGCCGTGTCACCGTCCCGTCGAGTTCCGTGCGAAAAAGGCAACGCTCGCGGTGGGAACAGGAGATCAGGCGGCCCTGCCGGTCGCGGGTCTGTCCGTTGGCGAAGCCCGATGGTTCGCGGAAGACCGACACGCCGGCCGACTCGATCCAGCGCATGGTGCGGTCGCGCGGCAGATCCTGGAAGAGCAGGCAGTCCGCATCGCCCATCCACACCAGTCCCTCGATCCAGCGAAAGCCGGTGGCGAGTTCTTCCAACGGCGCATTGTCGAGGACGTAATGGGCAAAGCGCGGATCGCGAACTTCGACGCCCTTCATCGCGCTCACCGGAAGGCGCAGGGTGCGGACGGTGCGGGCGCATCGTCGAATTGGACCACCATGAGCACGGCCGGCACGTCGCCAATCGTCCCGGAGCGATGGCCAAGTTTGCCGCCAGTCTCGCGGCAATTCTGATCCCCGCCGAACGAGAATTCTCCCGGCCCCATCTCCACGCGCGTTCCGTCCATCGACTCCACGAACCAGCGTCCCGAGAGCGGAATGATCCATTGCGGCTTGGGGTTCTCATGCCAGGTGCCGATCCAGCCGACGGGCAGGACGGTGACCATAGTCGTCATCACGCCGCTGATCCTCCTGCCTTGCCACTGGGGCTCCGCCGGTGGCTTCATGGATTTCATGTCGAAGTCGGTCATGACGCAGAGGGTCTGCCGGCTGACGCCGTCCCCGTCCGTCCACAAGTGCCAGTACGCCATGCTTGGCTTGCCGGTCATGGGCCGACGTCCTCCGGAGCGGAATAGGGATGCGATGATGCGAAAGGTTCGGACACAAAGCGCGCGACGCCCGACGCGTCGGCGCCAAAGGCCAGCAACAGAAAGCCGCCGGCCAAGGCAAAATTCTTGAGGAAGTCCCAGAACACCTCTCGGCCCTGGCTTTTCCCTTTCAACCGGAAGCCCGGCGCTTTCCAGAATTGCTTCCACAGCAGTGCGGTGACGATGCAATACCCGGCTAGGATGAACGCCGCGAGGCGGTCAGCAACGCCCGTCAAAACGCAAAGCGACATGACGATCTCGACTCCGAGGCCGCACAGAATCAAAATTGCCGATAGCCAGCGGCTCGAAACGGTTTGCGCAGCTTGATCGACCGCGCCGCCGAAGTTCAGCACCTTGTCGAGTGCGCTGAACGGCAGGAACAGACCAACGAGAAGACAGCGCACGGCCAAGGTGACCAGAATATTCAGCACGTCTTTTCCCCTTCGGACGCCGGCTCGACGATCAACCTAGCGCCGCGGTCGTAGGTCACATAACGCCAGGCCCACTGCACGGCGACCAGCATCCGATGCTGAAAGCCCGCGAGCAGATAGATGTGAACCAGCGCCCAGAGGAACCACGCCGGCGTGCCCTTCAACCGCACCCATCCGAAATCCGCGACGGCTGCATGCCTGCCGATAACCGCGACATTACCTCGGTCGTGAAATTCGAAATCGGGGGCGCGCTTTCCGTCGCGAACGGCAACCACCAGGGCATTTCCGAGATACTGGCCCTCCTGCTTCGCCACCTGTGCCAAGCCGGGTAGCGCCTTGCCGCTGCGATCCTCCACAAGCGCGAGGTCACCGAGCACATAGACATTCGCCAGGCCCGGTACGGACAAATCGCCATCGACTTTGACGCGGCCGGCCTTGTCGGTCGCCACGCCCAGCATTCTTCCCAACGGCGACGCTCTTACACCAGCGGCCCAGATCGTCAGGCCGTTCCGTAACGTGTCGCTGCCCGCCTCCACGCAATGGCGCGAGATGTTCTTGACGGCGCAGTTCTCGCGCACGGTGACGCCGAGCCGAGTCAGCTTTCGGCGCGCGTATCGGGCCAGCGCGTCGGGGAAGGCGGACAGGATGCGCGGTCCCGCTTCCAGCAGGAGAACAGTGGCCGATTTCGGATCGATGTGATGAAAGTCCTTGGCCAGCGTATGCCGCGCCAGTTCGGCGATCGATCCGGCCAGTTCGACGCCGCTCGGTCCGCCGCCGACGACCACGAAGGTCATCAGGCGTTTCTTCTCGGCCGGATCGCGGCTCATCTCGGCTTGCTCGAAAGACCGCAACAGCTGTGAACGGATGGTCCGTGCATCTGCGATGGACTTCAGGCCCGGCGCGAACGGCTCCCAGTCGTCATGGCCGAAATAGGCATGCGTCGCACCCGTCGCGACAACGAGAATGTCGTAGGAAAGGAACGTGCCTCCCGCCAGCGTGACGCGGTTTTCGCCCGTGGCGATCTCGGTCACCTCGCCCAGCAGTACCGTCACGTTTGGACAGCGCCGGAGCATCCGGCGTACCGGTTCGGCGATGTCGGCCGGAGACAGTGCGGCCGTGGCGACCTGGTACAGCAGCGGCTGAAACAGATGATAGTTCTGGCGGTCGATCAGCGTCACATCCGCGTTCGCGGAGCGCAGCCCGCGCGCGACCTCGATACCGGCGAATCCGGCACCGATGATAAGGACATGCGGTCGCCGCTCGGCTTGGGTCTTAAGGGACATCGGTCTGCTTACCGCTGGTCGGAAACGATATGATAAGAACGCGCTCGACGAACGGTTCGGCGCAGCGGTCGACCGTCCCGCGCCCCCAACGGCGCCAAACGGGCATCTTGCGCGTTGTAATATTGTGCCTTTGGGCGTGCGCACGCGGGCGTTGCCCTAAAACGAAGATATCCTCCATGTCCACTGCAGGGCCGCTCAGCGGACAAAAAGCCCTTGTAACGGGCGCAAATTCGGGAATTGGCCAGGCTGTGGCCATCGCGCTCGGCCGGGCCGGCGCCGATGTGGTTGTGAACTATGTGCAGGGTGATGACGCCGCCGATGCCGTGGTGAAGCAGATCGCGCAATCCGGCTCCAAGGCGATCGCCTGCAAAGCCGACGTCTCCTCCGAAAGTGACGTCGCTGTAATGTTCGCGCGCGCCATCAAGGAATTCGGCACGATCGACATCTTGGTCGCCAATGCCGGCCTGCAGCGGGATTCGGTGTTCCACCAGATGACGCTGGCGCAATGGAATACAGTCCTGAGCGTCAATCTGACCGGCCAGTTCCTTTGTGCGCGCGAGGCCGTCCGCGAATTCCTGCGCCGCGGCGTCGTTCCGTCGGTGTCCAAGGCATCGGGCAAGATCATCTGCATGAGCTCGGTGCATCAGGTCATCCCCTGGGCCGGGCACGCGAATTACGCGACCTCCAAGGGCGGCATCAAAATGCTTATGGAAAGCCTGGCACAAGAGGTTGCGCCGCATCGCATCCGCGTCAACGCGATTGCGCCCGGCGCAATTCGAACCCCCATCAACACCTCCGCCTGGAATACGCCCGAGGCGCTCAGGAATCTGCTCACCCTGATCCCTTACGGGCGCATCGGTGAGCCGGAAGACATAGGCCGCGCGGCGGTCTGGCTGGCGTCCGACGAGTCCGATTACGTGGTTGGGACGACGCTGTTCGTCGATGGCGGCATGACGCTTTATCCCGGCTTTGCGACCGGCGGTTAGCGATGCTGGACCACTACGACGTCATCGTCATCGGCAGCGGACCTGGCGGCGCATCCCTGGCGCACAGGCTGGCGCCGACCGGCAAGCGCATCCTGATGCTGGAACGCGGCGACTACCTTCCGCGCGCGCCGGCAAACTGGGATTCGCAAACGGTCTTCGTCGATGGCGCCTATCAGGCCAAAGAGACCTGGTACGGCAGGAACGGGGAAAGCTTCCATCCCGGGCTGCATTATTACGTCGGCGGCAATTCCAAGGTTTACGGCGCGGCGCTGCTGCGCCTGCGTGAACGCGACTTCGACGAACTGCGGCACAAGGATGGAATCTCGCCCGCATGGCCGCTCAAATACGATGTCTTCGAGCCGTATTATGCTGAAGCCGAGCGCCTGTTCCACGTCCACGGCGTACGCGGAGAGGATTCGACCGAGCCGCCGTCGAGCGGCCCCTTTCCTTATCCGCCCGTCTCTCACGAGCCACGCATTCAGGAACTGCACGATGGCCTCGCCGCACAAGGGCTGCACCCCTTTCACTTGCCGCTCGGCATCCTGCTGAACGAAAAGGACGGCAGGGCTGCACCAACCAGCATCTGCATCCGTTGCGACGCGTTCGACGGATTTCCATGTCTTCTGAACGGCAAGGCGGACGCGCAGGTCATGTGCGTCGATCCAACGCTGAAGGACTATCCGAATTTCAGCCTTCTGACGGGTGCCTACGTTTCGAAACTGGAAACCGTCGCATCCGGAAAAGCCATTGCTGGCGTGATTGTGACGCGAAATGGCGAAGAGGAGCGCTACAGCGCCGACATCGTCGTGATCGCGTGCGGCGCGCTGTCTTCGGCGCTGCTTCTGCTGCGGTCCGCCAACGACAAACATCCGAACGGGCTCGCCAACGGCTCCGACCAGGTTGGACGCAACTACATGCGTCACAACCAGTCGATCCTGATGGCGCTGATGTTGAAGCCGAACGAAACGGTCTTCCAGAAGACGCTTGCCCTGTCGGATTTCTATTTCCGCTCAGACGACTGGGACTATCCGCTCGGGCTGATCCAGATGTGCGCCACTTCGCACGGTGCGCAAATCCGCGGCGAAGCGCTGCCCGAGTGGTTGGAATGGTTGCCCAAGATGCCGTTCGAGGAGATGGCGCGCCATTCGATGGATTTCTGGCTTTCCAGCGAGGATCTGCCGCGTCCCGAGAATCGCATCTCTTACAATGGCGAACGCGTGGTGCTTGACGTCACCGAAGGCGACATGGAAGCGCATCGCCGCCTGAAGAAAAAGCTCGAACAAATCCTGAGCAACGCCGGCGCTCATCCAGTTCTGATGGAGCGTAGCCTTTATCTCGGTAAGGACATTCCCATAGGCGGCACCGCCCACCAGGCCGGCACGGCGCGCTTCGGGGTCGATCCGTCGACGTCCGTCCTCGACCTCGATTGCAAAGCGCATGAACTCGACAACCTCTACGTCGCAGATGCCAGCTTCTTTCCGTCCATCGGGGCGGTGAATCCGACATTGACCATCATCGCCAACGCATTGCGCGTGGCGGACAAGATTAAGGAACGATTGCAGCCATGAGCGCGAACTTCAGCGGCGATCTGCACGGAGTGGCGACGGCGCTTCCGCATTTCTGGGAACATACGATCGGCAGCGGCCACGCGACACTGGGCCTTCGCGCGGACTGGCAGGCGCAATTGCGCCGCACGCACGACGAGCTCGGAATGCGACACGTCCGCTTCCACGGCATTCTGTGCGACGACATGGGCACGCTGATCTGCCAGAGCGATCAGTTGCTCTATTCTTTTTTCAATGCCGACCAGATTTTCGACTTCCTGCTCTCCATCGGCATGAAGCCGTTCGTCGAGCTGAGCTTCATGCCCTCGACGCTGGCGTCGGGCGGACAGACTGTCTTCCACTATCGCGCCAATGTGACGCCGCCGCGCGACTATGCGCAGTGGTCGGTCCTGATCCGTAAACTGGTCGAGCATTGGGTCGAGCGTTACGGCTTGGACGAAGTGCGGCAGTGGTTTTTCGAGGTCTGGAACGAGCCCAACCTGACCGCATTCGGCAGCGGCAAGCAGAGCGATTACTTCGAGCTCTACCGCTACACGGTCGAAGCCATCAAAAGCGTGGACAAGAATCTGAAAGTAGGAGGTCCCGCGACCGCCGCCAATGCATGGGTCGACGACTTCATCAACTTCTGCACCGCGAACAACCTGCCGGCGGACTTCATCAGCACCCATCACTATCCGACCGATGCTTTCGGCAAGCCCGGCGACGATACCGAGGGTCAGCTGGCCGCCAGCACGCGAAGCATCCTGCGCGAACAGACCCGCGATGTGCGGAGGAAGGCGGTCGACCGGCCGGTCTACTACACCGAATGGTGCACCTCCTCGAACCCGCGCGACGCGATGCATGACGACCCCTATGCGGCAGCCTTCATCGTGAAGACGATCCTGGAAGCCAATGGCCTGGTGCAGGGCTACAGCTACTGGACGTTCTCGGACATCTTTGAAGAGAACTACTTCCCATCGGTGCCATTTCATGGCGGCTTCGGTCTGCAGAATATCCACGGCATTACCAAGCCGGCCTATCGCGCTTTTCAGCTGCTGCACGAACTGGGAACCGAATTTATTTCGCTGGACGGCCAGCATGAGACGGTCGATGCCTGGCTCGTCCGCGGCGACGGATACGCAACCCTCATACTGACGAATTTCGCTCTGCCACGTCATCCGATCGCGACTGAGCAGGTTTGTTTTAGCCTCAAGGGGGCGGCATCGGCTTCGGACGCCTCGATCCAGCGGATCGACCTTGAACATGCCAACGCCAAGCGCCGCTGGGAGCAGATGGGCAAGCCGGAATATCTGAGCAACGCCATGGTGGAGGAATTGAATCAGGTATCGCTCCTCCGCAAGGAGCCGCTGCCTGCCAAGGTGAATGACGGCGCTCTGACCATCGATTTGGCTATGCCGCCGCAATCGGTTGCCGCCATACGGTTCGCCCTGTAGGTCCGCGATGGAGGATCTGACTGCACTTTCAGACGATGCTTTGATCTTGCGCCTTCAGCGCGGAGCGTTCTCCTATCTGATCGACTATTCAAATCCAAAGAACGGCCTCGTCGCCGATACTTCGCGCGACGGATCGCCATGCAGCATCGCGGTGGTCGGGTTCGCGCTCTCCTGTTATCCGGTCGGCGTCCGGAACGGCTGGATTTCGCGCGCGGAAGCCGCTGACCGCACCTTAGCGGCTTTGCGGTTTTTCATGCAGAGCGCACAAAGCGACCAGCCGGATGCGACCGGTTACAAAGGCTTCTACTACCACTTCCTCGACATGCAGACCGGCAGGCGCGTCTGGCAATGCGAGCTCTCGCTTGTCGATACCGCTCTGCTGATGGCCGGTATTCTCACAGCCGCATGTTATTTCGACGGCGACGATGCCGAGATCGAAATCCGCGCGCTGGCGGATGCGCTGTACCGCCGCGTCGACTGGCGTTGGGCGCAGAACGGCACCGAGACCGTTTCGCAGGGATGGAAGCCGGAATGCGGTTTCCTCCACTACGGCTGGGAAGGCTACAACGAAGCCACGATTCTGTATGTGCTCGGGCTCGGCTCTCCGACATTTCCACTGACTGAAACCGGCTACAGGAGCTGGGGCCTCACCTATCAATGGGAGAATCTGACGGGAAGCGACGTGCTCTATTCCGGTCCGCTGTTCACGCATCTGTTCTCGCACGCCTGGATCGACTTCCGCGGCATCCGCGACGCCTTCATGCGGGAAAAGCGCAGCGACTACTTCGAGAACACAAAGGCCGCCATTGCCGTGCATCGCGAGTATGGCGAGCGCAACCCGCGCGATTTCAAGGGCTATAGCCGCAATTTCTGGGGCGTAACCGCGGGCGACGGTCCGAGCGGCGAGGACTTGCGGCTTGACGGCCGCGATCAGCGCTTCTTCGGCTACATGTCGCGCGGCGTGCCTTATGGGCCCGATGACGGCACAATCGCGCCTTGGGCCATGCTCGCGACATTGCCCTTCGACGCCGACGCCGCACTCGCGGGCGTTCGTCATATATTGGAGCGATACCCGCAGGTTTGCAGTCACGACAGATTTTCGAGCGGCTTCAATCCGACGCTGGTTGCAGATGGCGATGGCTGGCTGTCCGAGGGATGGTACGGACTGGATCAGGGATTGCTTGTGATGATGATTGAAAACCATCGCACCGGCCTGATCTGGGAGGCCTTCCGCAGATCGCCTTATGTGCGCGCCGGACTCAAGCGCGCTGGCTTCGACGGCGGGTGGCTACAACCATGACCGAAACCTTAGCCGCGCCGAAGGCAAAACCTGACGACGAGACTGTCTTTCTGCGCCGCGTGCGTCCGGAGCTTTGGCAGAACCCCGTGCCGAAAGATTTGTACGACTTCGTGGCGCTGGGCGCTGGTCCCGCCGGCATCGCCGCCGCGGAAGCGGCTGCGCGCCTGGGCGTTCGCGTCGCCCTTGTCGAACGGAATCGGATTGGCGGCAACTCGCTGAACGCCGGCTCCATACCGTCCAAGTCCATCGTGAAGTCCGCAGGCGTGTACGCCGCGATGCATAAGGCCGAGGAATTCGGCGCGCCCATGCCGAGCGAACCGCCGCTCGATTTCGCCAAAGTCATGGACCGCATGCGCCGGATTCGGACGCGCGTCTCGGAGCATCACTCGGTCGAGAAGCTCTCGGCACTCGGCATGGATGTGTTTTTCGGCACGGCGCAGTTTGAAGGCCAGGACACGCTTCAATTCGGGGACACGAGACTGCGCTTCCGCAAGGCGCTCGTGGCGACCGGGGCTAGGCCGCGCGCCCCCGAAATCCCTGGCCTCGCCGATGTCGGCTATCGCACCAGCGCGACGATCTTCGCGCTGGAGGCGCTACCGGAACGATTGGCCGTCATAGGCGGCGGCCCGCTCGGCTGCGAAATGGCGCAAGCCTTCTGCCGTCTGGGATCGCGCGTCACGATCATCCAGAACGATCCCAAGTTCCTGCCACGCGAGGAGCGCGACGCCGCCGAAATCCTATCCCGCTCCATGGCGCGTGACGGTGTCGAAATCCGCCTGAACACGACCGTCGTGGGCGCGCGGGGCGCGAACGGCGTCAAGAGTCTTCAAACCGTCAACAACGATGTGAAAGGCGATATCGAGGCTGACGAAATACTACTGAGCATCGGGCGCGTGCCCAATGTCGAAGAGATCGGCCTCGAAAACGCCGGGATTGCCGTCGACGCCCAGCGCGGCGTCAAGGTGGACGACTTTTTGCGTACCACCAATCCCAACGTGTATGCCGCCGGCGACGTCTGCATGGAGCTCAAGTTCACGAATGCCGCTCAGGCCTCCGCGCTCATCGCCGTCCGGAATGCACTGTCGGAAGGACAGGATCGTCAAAGTCGGCTCGTCGTCCCCTGGTGCACCTATTGCGATCCGGAGATCGCGCATGTCGGCCTGCATGTCTGGGAAGCGCGCCTGCGGTCCATCCCAATCAAGAGCTACACGGTGATGATGCACGATGTCGACCGCGCCATCACCGACGGCTCGGACGCAGGCTTTGTGAAGATTCACATCGCCGAAGGCACGGATCGAATTCTCGGCGCGACAATCGCCGCCTCACGGGCCAGCGAACTGATCAACGAGATGTCGGTCATCATGAGTGCCGGCATCGGCATGAAAGACCTGGCAAACGTCGTGCACACCTATCCGGCCGAATCCGGCGCCATCATGCTTGCGGCTCTGGCGTATGTTCGCAACAGATTGGCTTGAACACATTCTCAGCCATTCGAATCTGACAAGCCTCTCCCCGCCCGCGCTTGCGCAGACGGCTAAACTCCAAGCGCCGTTATTGCTATTGCGATCCAACCAGCGCCTCGAAGCCGGAGACCACGTCAAAAAGTTCCTCGTCGATGCCCGCCTGCCGAAGCCGGTGGAAGGTGCCGTGAAGCTGTTCCAGGAGATCGTTGATGTTTTTGTCGGCACGTTCCATGGCCGCCAGACGGCTGGCGTTCTCGCTCGCCAGGGATTCCGCGCAGGCGCGGAAGAGCGATATGAACAGATATTCGCGGATGAGTGCGCGCAAAGTCGCTGTGGCGCCACCCATGACCTCGGGCAAATTGCCGGTCGGCCAAGGTGTTTTTGCCAAACCTTGCCGCCATTGCGCGTCGAGCGGCAGCAGCCTTTGGCCAACGGGCTCGTACAATGCTCCCGAGAGCGGGCGGTTATGAAACACCCATAGCTGCAGATCGTCGTCGTGCCGATGCACTTCGCTTTCCACCAGTATCTGCCCGACGAGCGGCGTGATGGCCTGGACGGAGTTCGGTACGGCGAACAATCCGGCCACCGCCAGCCCCGCGTCCACCAAACGCCCTTGGACTCGCTCGCCGACCGCCCAGACCTTGGTCGTGCCGGGCAGAGCCGCGAGGGTCTTGATCGCATAATCGGCGACGGCGTCGTTGAACGGCCCGACCAGCCCCTGGTCCGATCCAAAGACGACTGCGCTTACCGTTTTCGCATCGGTGGACGTGTTTCGCACCGCCACCAAGCGACCCAGCCCGCTCTCGCGAAGGCAGGCGCCGAGCCCAAGCTCGACGGTCCGATAGTAGTCGCCCAGCGCACGAACCGACTTCTCGTATTGTCCGATGCTCGACGCGGCCATGGCCTTCATCGTGCGAACCACGGACTGGAGATCCTCCGCGCTGCCGATCTTCCGGCGCAGGCTCGCCGTCGAATCGCTCATGACATCTTGGCTTCCTTGGCATCCGGCTTCGGCTGGAAAGGAATGAGCGCCTGACGGGCGATTTCGACGATCGCCTTGCGGTCTTCGTCGTTCAACTTGTCAGCGCTCTCAAAGCGCCCGCGTACGTCCGGCGGGATGCTGTCCGCGGCTATCTGTACGGCATTCTCGGCTTCCGTCATGTGATCAAGCGCGACGTCGTCGAACAGCCCAGCCGTCAGCGCCAGCAAGACCGTGATCTGTGCCGGCACGGACACCGGGGAAAATTCCGGCTGCTTCAAGCAAGCGCGAATGCGCCGTCCGTGCTCAATGGTCTTGGTTGTGGCTGCATCCAGGCGCGCACCGAACTTGGCAAAGGTTTCGAGTTCCTCGAACTGGGCATAGTCGAGCTTGAGGTCACCGGCCACGGCACGGTAAGCGACACGTTGCGCCTTGCCGCCGACGCGCGAAACGGATTTTCCCACATCGACCGCCGGCAGCACGTCCAACTCGAATAGCGAAGGCGAAAGATAGATTTGTCCGTCCGTGATGGAGATCAGATTGGTCGGAATATAGGCGGAGATGTCCTGCGCTTCGGTTTCGATGATGGGCAGCGCCGTGAGAGAGCCGCCGCCGAGATCCGGGCGCAGATGCGTCGCGCGTTCGAGCATGCGCGAATGGATGTAGAAAATGTCACCCGGAAACGCCTCGCGCCCGGGCGGCCGGCGCAAGAGCAGTGACAGCTCGCGATAGGCGCGAGCATGGTGGGTGAGATCGTCGTAGACGATGAGGACATCGCGGCCCGCCTCCATGAAGTGTTCCGCGATGCTGGTTGCCGCGTAAGGCGCGATAAAGGCGAGGCCGGGTGGGTCGTTGCCTTCGGTGACAACGACGACGGTGTAGTCCATCGCCCCTTTTTCCCGCAGTGCCGCCACGGTCTTGGCGACTGCGGAAGCCCGCTGACCGATGGCGCAGTAGACGCACAGCACGTTCTGGTCGCGCTGGTTGAGAATGGTGTCGACGGCGATGGCGGTCTTGCCGGTCTGCCGATCGCCGAGGATCAGTTCGCGCTGGCCGCGCCCAACCGGAACGAGAGCGTCGATGACTTTGAGCCCGGTCTGAAGCGGCACCGTGACCGGCGCGCGATCCATGATACGGGGCGCCGGGCGCTCGATCGGCAGACGGCCGCTGGACGCCACGGAGCCATGGCCGTCGAGCGGCCGCCCCAGCGGGTCGATGACCCGTCCGAGCAGCCCGTCCCCTACGATCACGTCCATGACGCGGCCGGTGCGCGCGACCTCGTCGCCCGCCTGCAGGTGCCAATAGTCGCCAAGCAGGACGACGCCGATCTCGGTCTCGTCCACGTTGAACGCAATGCCGAGCACATCGCCCGGAAAGCTCAGCAACTCGTCGAAGCCCACATTGGGGAGCCCGGATACCTTGGCGATGCCGGTGGCGATGCTGGTGATCGTGCCGATCTCGCGCGGCGCCAGTTGCGGCGTGAAGGCTTCGCGCCCCTGGCTCAACCCGGCGAAGGCCTTGTCGAAGACGCGCTGCAGGCTTTCAGGCTGCGTGTTCATGGTTCTTCGGTCCAGCGGCTGTCTCAATAGGTTTCGGCACGGCTTTCGCCGCGTCTTTGGGCTCCGGCTTGACGTCGGGCGGCGCTTCGGCCTTCGCCGGCGGCGCGGCCTTCTTCAAGAGGTCGTTCACGCCCTTTTCCAGTGCGCCGAGATAATCGGCGATGCTCCAGGCCACCTTTTGTCCACCCGCGACAAACTCGATTCCGCTGACGAGGTTCGGCGCGGTCTCGAACCGGACGTGAATGTCCACCGAAAACGTCTCGTTGAGTGCCTTTTGGATGGCTGCACGCTGCGCAGGCGATAGATCGAATGCGCTGCGGACCACGGCAGGTTCGGAGGCCGTCGTGAAGGCCTTCCCGAGGCCGGCCTTCGACTTGACGTCCATCTTCCGCAGGCGGTCGAGAAAAACGTCGCACATGCGTTCCTCCAGACTCGCAGCGGCCAGGTCCGTCAGTGCCTTTCGTGCAATGGCGAATACTTCGCTCTGCGTGCGCTGTAGAATGGCTTGATTGAGCCTGTCGGCTTCGGTTCGCCGCGTTTCCGCGCGTTTGGCGCTCAAGTCGTCCGCCGCCTTGCGCGCCTCGTCGATGAGCCGCTGACGCTCGGCCCCGGCCTCCTGCGTCGCCTTGCTCAGAAGTGCGGCGCGCTGCTGATCGAAGGCCTCGTTCTTGTGCTGGAACTCGTCGCGATCCTTCTTGGCTTCGGCTTTCTTCGCGTCCGCGTCTGCCAGTTCCGCTGCGATCTTCTGCTCCCGCGCATCTACGGCATTGAGGATCGGCTTGTAGAGATAGCGCTTCAGCAACCACACCAGGATGATGAAGTTGAGCGCCTGCGCCCCGACGGTGAACCAATCGATCAGCATGAACTATTTTCCTACGGTCTGAGCGATCGCGTGATTCCAGAACGGGTTGGCGAAAATCAGGATCATCGAGACGACGAAGCAATAGATCGCGATGGACTCGATCATCGCCAGGCCGACGAAAAGCGTGCGCGTGATGGTCGTCGCGGCGTCGGGCTGCTGTGCGAGCGAACTCAAGGCCGTCGCGACCGCACGCCCTTCACCCAGCGCGGGCCCAATACTGCCCAAGGCAATCGTCAATCCGGCGGTGACGATCGAGGCGATGGCGATGAGTGTCATGCTGTCCATGGTGGCTCCTGTTATGGCGGATTACGAAGGTGTTGCGGCCGGTGCAGGCTTGGGTCTGCGGGCGCGTGTCGCGGAGGCGATGTAGACCCCGGCCAGAATGCTGAAGATGTAGGCCTGCACCATGCCGGTGAGCAGGCCGAGCGCGCTCATGGCGATCGGAAAGATGAACGGCGTGATGGTCAGCAGGATGGCGAGGATCATCGTTCCGCTCATCATGTTGCCGAACAGGCGGACGGCGAGGGCCAGCGTGCGCGATAATTCGCTGATGATGTTGAACGGCAGCATGATGACCGTCGGTTCGACATAGGATTTGAGATAGCTACCCAAGCCCTGCTCTTCGATGCCGAACATCGGCACGGCCACAAGGACGCACAGCGCGAGCGCCGCGGTGGTCGACAGCGAGCCGGTCGGCGGCTCGAACCCCGGAATGATGGTGCAGAGGCTGGCGAGGGCGATAAATAGGAATAGCGTGCCCAAAAAGCCGATATATTTTTCCGGATGGCGCAGGCCGACATCTTCAATTTGCTTTTCGATGCCGGTGACGACGATCTCCAGCAGGTTCTGCCAACGGGCGCGATTGAGATCCATGGAAAGCCTGCGCGTGACCAGCGCCGAACCGACGGTCAGCACAAACATCAGCGCCCAGGTGAACGCGATCGTGCCGTTCAGCTTGAGAAAGCCATATTGCCAATAGACGATCTGGTCCGGACTAAGGTGCATAGCCGGCCTCGGGCGCGGAGCGGGTTCGGACGTCCCGGGGCGGCTGCGTCAACCACTGCACCGCAAATCGCGCTAGGACGAATCCGAGAAGGCAAAAGAACCACCGCTTCCAGTCTTCGCGCCCGACGACGAAAAAGCCGAGCAACGCGATGCTCATTCGCAGCATCAGGCTGGCGAAGAACCAAAGCGCCGGCCATTCGGACGACGTCCCCTTGCGAACCGTCCACCAAAGGCCGCCGAAGAACATCGCGCCGAGCAGAACGCCTGCTACCATCGCAGCCGCAAGAGAGAAAACGTCATGCATCGCCGTCACCCTGGTCTTCTCGAATTGCGTTGCCTTCCTTGGTGACCCAATGCCAGGCATTGAAACAGCCGATTGCGAGCCCCGCCGCCAGCAATGCCAGCGTCCAAGCGTGCGTGCCCGGGAAGTGTCGATCCAGCCAAATGCCGAGCGCCGCGCCGAGCAGTGTCGGAATCGTCACCGACCAGCCGACAAGGCCCATCATTCCCAGGCCGAACCAGACGCCGTGAGCCGCGTTGCGCCGCGCCCTGAGCTTGCGCGCCGCTTTCGCGCCGACCTCCTCGCCAAGCGTCGGTGCGGCCTTCAAAGGCCCGGCCTGGGGGGTGTCAGTCATTGTGAAGCGCTGCCATGCGGCGGACGAGATCGCTTTCCATTTTCGCCAACGTCGAGCGCACGCTCTTCTCGCGTTCGTCGAGGGTCAAAAAATCCTTTTCGACCGCGGCGCGCAGCTGGCCGAGATCCGTTCCACCTTGCGCGCGGCGCACGGAGACGAGCACGTCCAAGCCGGTCTTGACGAGCACGCCTTCATCGACGGCCACGAAGACTTCACCGTCGGTGTCCGTCTCGTAGATCAGAATCCCCGGCGCGAGCGCCGCGACGCAATCCAGCCGGTGCGGCAGGAGACCGAAGGATCCCTCCCGGCCCTCCGCGACGATGCGCGACACGCCGGGTTTCTCCGCGAATACCTGGAAAGGCAGGAGAACCTTAAGAGTCATGCGTTGCGGCGGCATGTTCCACCTTTGCGTGCGGCTTTGCCGGCGGCGATGGCGCCGCGCTTTTTGGTCCGGCCGCTTCCGGTTTTTTCGGTGTCTGCGATTTCGCCTTTGCCTCGCCGATCGTTCCGATCATGTAGAGCGCGCTCTCCGGATAGTCTTTGAATTCGTCACGCAGGATGCGCTCGCAGCCGTCCAGCGCGTCCTTTAGACTGACGAGCTTTCCCTTTAACGCCGTGAACTGTTCGGTCGTAAAAAAGGGCTGGGTGAGAAATCGTTCCAGCCGGCGCGCGCGGTTGACCACACTACGGTCCTGCGGCGAAAGCTGCTCCAGCCCGAGCATGGCGATGATGTCCTTGAGCTCGGCATATTGCGCCAACGTTCGCCGGATTTCCTGCGCCAAGCCGTAATGCCGCTCGCCGACGATAGTCGCCGTGGCCATCGTGGAATTCGATTGCAAGGGGTCGACCGCCGGGAAGAGACCTTCGCTCGCCCGCTTGCGCGAAAGCACGATGGCCGCGGAAAGATGCGAGAACGTGTGCACGGCAGCGGGATCGGTGAAATCGTCGGCCGGAACATACACGGCCTGGATCGACGTGATGGCGCCGGTGTCGGTGTTGGCGATGCGCTCTTCCAGTCCCGACAGCTCGGTGCCCATGGTCGGCTGATAGCCGAGCCGCGACGGCATCTGGCCCATCAGGCCGGACACCTCCATGCCCGCCTGAATGAATCGGAAAATATTGTCGATAAGCACCAGCACGTCGCGGTGCTGGTCATCGCGGAAATACTCGGCCATCGTCAGGGCCGCATGGCCGACGCGAAAACGGGCGCCCGGCGGCTCGTTCATCTGGCCGAAGACCATCACCATGTTCGGCAGGACGCCGGCATCCTTCATCGCCTCGTAAAGTTCTTCGCCTTCGCGGCATCGCTCGCCGATGCCGCAAAAGATGCTCACGCCCTTCTGATGACCGATCATGTTGTGGATCATCTCGGTCAACAGCACCGTCTTGCCGACGCCGGCACCGCCGAACAGTCCCGCCTTGCCGCCGCGTTCGAGCGGCGCCAGGACGTCGATGACCTTGATGCCGGTCTCGAAGACCTCCGACTTTGTCGAACGCCGCGCCAGGGGCGGCGGGGCGTGATGCACCGAGCGCCACTGGACATCGGACAATGCTGGTCCGTGGTCGATCGTGGCGCCGAAGACATCGAACATGCGCCCGAGGATCGCCTTTCCCGTCGGCGCGTCCAGCGGCCCTCCCGTGTCGTCCACCGCCATGCCGCGCGCGAGACCCTGGGTTGGCGTCAGCGCGATGCCGCGCACGCAATGCGCATCACGCTGCGCCAGCACTTCGATCACGATTTGTTTTTCGTCTCCGGCGCGCAATATCGAATAAACCGGCGGCAAGTGGTCTTCGAACCTGACATCGACGACGCTGCCGCGCACCGAGACGACGGCACCGAGATTTGTCGATTTGGCCTTCCCTTGCATCGCAATCTCAACCATCGGGCGTCTCTAGGCGTTCGTCATGGCGCGCTCGCCATCGACACGCTTTTTCTGTGCGGGCGGCCCCCACTTCCAGTTCCGGATCTCCGGCAAATCCTGGCCGTGCTGGTCGATATATTCCTTGTGCTCGATGAGCTTGTCCTGCATCTGCTGCTTCAGGTGGGCGCCCTTGCTGCCCAGTTGCGGCAACCGGTCGATCACATCCTGTACGAGGTGAAAGCGATCCAGCTTGTTCTGCACACGCATATCGAAGGCCGTAGTGATCGTGCCTTCCTCGTTGTAGCCCCGAACGTGGAGATTGCCGTTAGTACGGCGATAGGTCAGCCGATGGACCAGCGAGGGATAGCCGTGGAAGGCGAAGATGATGTGCTTGTCCCTGGTGAACAGTCCGTCATAGTCGATCTCGTTCAATCCGTGCGGATGCTCGCTCGCCGATTGCAGCTTCATCAGATCGACGACATTGATCACTCGGATTTTGAGATTCGGTAGGTGCTCGCGCAGAATTGAGACGGCGGCCAGCAGCTCCAACGTCGGCGTGTCGCCGCAACAGGCCATGACGACGTCCGGCTCGCTGCCTTGGTCGGTGCTCGCCCATTGCCAGATGCCGATGCCTTCGGTGCAATGCACAACGGCCTCGTCCATGGTGAGCCATTGCGGCAGCGCATGCTTGCCCGCCACCACGACGTTGACGTAGCCGCGGCTGCACAGACAATGATTGAAGACCGACAATAGGCAGTTCGCGTCCGGCGGGAGATACACGCGCACCACATCGGCCTTCTTGTTGATGACGTGGTCGAGGAAGCCGGGATCCTGATGCGTGAAACCGTTGTGATCCTGCTGCCAGACATGTGAAGCGAGCAGGTAATTCAGCGAGGCGATTTTCCGGCGCCAGGGCAATTCCGCGGTGACCTTGAGCCATTTGGCGTGCTGGCTGAACATCGAATCGACGATGCGAATGAAGGCCTCATAGCTGTTGAACAGCCCGTGCCGCCCGGTCAGCAGATAGCCCTCGAGCCAACCCTCGCACTGATTTTCGCTGAGCATCGAGTCGAGCACCCGTCCATCGGGCGCCAGGAATTGGTCGTTTTCCGTCGCTTGTGCGTCCCATTGGCGATCGGTGACTTCGAACACCGCGTCGAGCAGATTCGAGAGTGTCTCGTCCGGACCGAAGATGCGGAAATTGCGCTGATCTTGGTTGAGCTTTTCCACGTCGCGCAGGAACTTGCCCAAGACGCGCGTGTCTTGGGCATCGACCGCGCCTGGCGACGGCACGCTCACGGCATGGGTGTGGAAATCGGGCATGCGCAGATCGCGCAGCAGAAGGCCGCCATTGGCGTGCGGATTGGCACCCATCCGCCGAAGACCTTTCGGGGCCAGGTCCGCCAACTCCGGCAGCAGCTGGCCCCTGTCGTCAAACAGCTCTTCTGGCCTGTAGCTTTTCATCCAGCTCTCAAGCAGTTCGACGTGCCCGGGATGTTGGGCATCCACGATGAGCGGAACCTGGTGTGAGCGGAACGAACCCTCGATTTGCAGGCCGTCGACGAATTTCGGCCCCGTCCAGCCCTTGGGTGACCTGAGGACGATCACCGGCCAGCGCGGCCGCGTTGGCGTTCCCGTCGTCCGCGCGCTCTTCTGTATATGTCGGATGTCTTCGATGGCCCGGTCCAGCGTGGCGGCCATGAGTTGATGCATCTGTGCCGGATCGTCCCCCTCCACGAAGTAGGGCGTCCAGCCGCAACCGCGCAGGAACTGCTCCAGCTCTTCGTGATCGACGCGCGCAAGGACGGTCGGATTGCTGATCTTGAAGCCGTTGAGATGAAGGATGGGAAGCACGACGCCGTCGGTTGCGGGATCGAGAAACTTGTTGGAATGCCAAGAGGTCGCCAGGGAGGCGGTCTCCGCTTCGCCGTCGCCGATGACACACGCAACGACCAGGTCGGGGTTATCGAACACGGCACCGAACGCATGACTGAGGGAATACCCGAGCTCGCCGCCTTCGTGAATCGAGCCTGGCGTGGTGGGCGCGACATGGCTCGAAATCCCACCGGGAAACGAGAACTGCTTGAACAGCTTCTTCAGCCCGGCTTCGTCCTGGGTTACGTTCGGATAGACCTCGCTCCAGGTGCCTTCGAGGTAGACATTGCCGACGATCGCCGCGCCGCCATGACCGGGGCCCGCCACGTAGAACATATTCAGGTCGTACTTCTTGATGACCCGGTTCAGATGCACATAGATGAAATTCTGCCCCGGCACGGTGCCCCAATGCCCGACGATCAGCGGCTTTATGTGCGACAGGTTCAACGGCTCGCGCAGAAGCGGATTGTCGTAGAGATAGATCTGGCCGACCGACAGATAGTTGGCAGCGCGCCAATAGGCATTGATGCTGTCTAGCGTTTCGGGACTGAGTGTGTCGGTCTTCATGTTCTGGCTTCCTGCCGTGCGCCGAGGGCGCGGACGACCGACCTTGCGATCATCAGCTCCTCGTCCGTGTGGACGACCCGCACTTTGACGCGGCCGTTGTTCGATGAGGCAACTGGCGCGTTCTGCGCATTGCGCGGTTGATCCAGATCGATGCCGAGAAATTCCAGCCCGCCGCAGATCCGCGCGCGCACGGTGGGCGCGTTCTCGCCGATCCCGCCCGCGAACACCAGCGTATCCAGGCCGCCCAATGCCGCTGCAAATCCGCCGATCCATTTCTTGACCTGATAGCAAAACAACGAAACGGCTTCGGCCGCCCGCATGTCCTGCGCCTCGCAATTCAGCAGGTCGCGCATGTCGGAGCTCGTTTCGGATATCCCGAGCAGCCCGGATTCGAAATTGATCATCTTTTCGAAGCGCTGCGCGCTCATGTGTTCGGTGCGCGCCAGATATCCGATCAGGCCGGGATCGAGATCGCCGGATCGCGTGCCCATCGGCACGCCGGCCGTCGGCGTGAAACTCATGCTTGTGTCCATGGACGTTCCGTCACGCACAGCCGCCAGACTCGCGCCATTGCCGAGATGGGCGAGGATGACGCGGCCTTGGGCCGCGTCCGCGCCATCCAGCCGGGCAAGCTCTGCCATGAGAAACGCATAGGACAGCCCATGAAATCCGTACCGCCGCACGCCTTGCGCTTCGTAGTGACGCGGGATCGGCAACAAGCGGGCCACGCGCGGCAGGTCGTGATGAAAATCGGTATCGAAACAGGCGATTTGCAGCAGATCGGGGAAGTGCCGATGGAATGTCTCGATCAGCAGGACTTCTTGCGGCATATGTTCCGGATCGAACGGGCTCATGCGCCGCAACTCCGCGATCAGGTCCGCTGTCACGCGTTCGGGTTTGAAGAATTTCGGGCCGCCATGCACGACGCGATGACCAACCGCGGCTAGTCCATCGCGCCCCACGCGTTCTTCGATCCAGCCGATGAGAACGCCGATCGCCGCCGCATGATCCGGCGCCGAAACCGGACGCAATACATTGTCTGCGGGGTTCGCACCCGTAACGCGTAAAGCACTTCCGGGTAGCCCAAGACGCTCGATCACGCCCTCCAGAGCCCGCCGGGGTGGGTCGCCGGACTCGAACAGCGCGAATTTGATACTCGACGAACCACCGTTGACCGACAGAATGCAGCGGCTAGCCGACGGCATGGACGCTCCCATTCTGCAATCCAAACGCGGCAAATTTCGCGCGCGTGGACTCATAACCGGTGTGAAGGATGCTTCGGATTCCCAATCCCTCCGCGATCTGCGCGAACATTGGCGTGTTCTCGACATATACGACCTTTGCGGCCGGCACCTGGGCGACGTCGAGCGCGAGCCGAAAGATGTCCGTGTCCGGCTTCAAGAGGTGGACGAAGCAGGAGGAAATGAAGAAATCCACCAGGCCATCCAGCTTGAACTTTTGAATCCGATAGGCGTTCAACTCCCGCCCCTCATTGCTGAGCACGGCGATTTTCAATCCGTAACGCGCCTTGAGCCGGGAGATCAGTTCGATCATCGCGGGATACGGCTTCGACTGCGCGAACATGAACCGGCGAAGTTGCGCCCGGCTGAACGGCCGCTTCTTGTAGAACACGGCGCGGCTCAAATATTCATCCAGCGTGAATTTGCCCAACTGACAGGTGTTCCAGGCCGATTGATGGCGATCCTCCATCTCGGCCCGCTCCAGTTTGAAGTGTGTCGCCGCCCGCTTGCGGGCATGACGGTCCCACCCATCGGTAAGAAGCACGCCGCCGACATCGAGAAACAAGCAGGTAACTGACCTCTTCCTCCTCATGGCAAGCGTCATGGATCAATCACCTTTCGGGTGAGTTGCCGAACATCGAGCACGAGTTGGGGGACTGCTATACCGACCGGCGAGATGCGACCGGTCGGCATTCAGATCAGCTTGTGGGCAGTATCGGTATAACGGGCGATGCGTCCAGACGTTCCAAACCGATAGCGGCGATCGGCACAATAGAAGCAGAACGCGCTTACAAATGATTCATGAGGCTTGGCGGCGGACAATCCTGACAGTTTTGGGGCGTCGCGCCGCTCGCGGTCGCTTAGGGTAGCCGCTTGTCCGCCTTGGCCATTCGGTCGCGAAAGAGTGGCGGTCGCCCCCGCGCGATGGGAGGAATCGCCGGCATTTTCATTTGCATCTCAATCGCCTGCAGTCTGCCATCTGCCTCCACTATCTTTGTTGGAGCGGGCCGCCCCTTAGGGTCGTGGTCAATTTGCTCGCCATTCATCGTGCGTCCTCGGTTACACTGGATAAGTCCCTACCGGACCCAATTCGGCGGCGACGACTTTGGAGCTGGCGCACCGGCGACATGCGCATGGGCACTTGCAACATGTGGTGGCGACCGATGATCGGGAAATATCCACTGGGAGCCCAGATAAACGACCGCGATCGCCACGTATGCATACATGAGGGGCCGGAATTCGGCCACGACAGAACCGCCGAGTACTGTCGATCGACGAGGAACTCCAGAACCGCCAAACCGCGGCAGAAGCGTCACCAGGCGAGCAGCGATAGTTTTCGGGTTTGCGTGCGTGGATCGGTCGCCGGGTAGAGCTTCAATTAGGCGCGTCAAACGTAGAACCGCCAATGCGCCCGACAGCTTGGCCAATTCGGCGGCTTCGGCCCAAGGGTCGATATCGAGACGCGCCAGCGCCGAAACGACGCTGAGTGACATTCCATTTCCGTCCTCACCAATCGGCGCGAACAGAAAATTGTCAAACTCGGTTCCCAGCCGATGAGCCGAAGAGTGATGCGTCATATCAACCATCTGGCATTGCCGTCTTCAGCAAACGCACGGGACTGGCAATAGGCGCTGCAGACCGTTGTCGCACGCGCCTGACACAGCGAAATCAGCAACGAGGCGTATGAACATTGAAGCAAAGTAATGGGCCGCCATGAAACTCAATTGCCTGCAACTCATTCACTCAACGGGACGAACCGTGATCGGCTTACCGGTCCTCGTCTCCCTAAGACAAGGCCATTTCGTGAAAGCGAGGACCGTGTTGCGGGCCGCACAATTGCAAGCGGCCGCAATTCACTCGTTCATACGATTCCGGACTCAACGCCACGGTCGCCCCATTCGACGATCTCAGGAATGCGTAAGCCTTAGGGCAGAGCAAGGAATTGCAGTTTTCGCTATGAACCGCATCCGACTGAGGGTTTTGAAATGTTAAGACGCGAATCGGAAATCGACGGGTATGCCATCCATGCCAGCGACGGTCTTATCGGCACGGTCAGCGACTTTCTGTTCGACGACACCACCTGGCTGGTTCGCTGGCTGGTGATCGATACCGGCGATTGGCTTCCCGGCCGAATGGTCTTGCTCCCACCGAGCGCCTTGGCCGACGTCAATCACGTCGGCCGTCAGTTCTCGGTCAGACTGACAAAAAAGCAAGTCGAGGACTGTCCCGACTTCGAGTCCGACCGGCCCGTGTCGCGGCAGATGGAGACCACGATTTTCAACTACTACGGGTGGAACCCGTATTGGGGCGCAGGCTCTTATTTGGGAATGGTCGGCTATGGCGGCGGCATGGTGGCGCCGTCGGTCGGAGCACGACCCAGCTTGGAACTGATGCAAAGAGAGAAGGCAATCGACGATGCCCAGCGTGCCAAGGACGATCCGGCCTTGCGCAGCGCCAAGGAGGTCACCGGCTACCATATCCACGCCAGTGACGGCGAGATCGGACATGTCGAGGACTTCCTCGTCGAGGATGACGACTGGAGCGTTCGTTATCTCGTCGTCGATACGAAGAACTGGTGGCCAGGCAAGAAAGTGCTCATTTCGCCCATGTCGGTGCGAAAGATCGAATGGACCGACAGGCGCGTGAACCTCGGTGCCGATCGCCAGAAGGTCAAGGACTGCCCGGCATACGATCCGTCGGTGACAGTCGATCCGCTCTATGAAAAGAATTTCCAAAAGCACTACGGCGATCGGCAGATGCGAGGAGCGCCATAGGGCGTCCACCGCAGTCAGTGTCGTGAAAAGAAGCGCAGTAATTCCACGTTGAGGAGAATCAGATGATTCATGGCGGTTTGAACGATTGGTTCTTCGGTTGGGGCTGGTTTATCTGGCTCGGTTTCATTTTTCTGATGTTCTCAAGTATCGGAAATTGGGGCTACACATATCGCGCGCATCGGAAATACGACGGGCAACCTCACAAGGAAGCACGCGATATCCTCAATGAGCGGTATGCCCGCGGGGAAATCACACGCGAACAATTTGGTCAGCTGAAATCCGACATTTCCGGCGCATGAGAGTGACGAGACCGCACTGCGCGATCCGAGATGAAGGGGCGGGCGCATGAACGCGCATGGACATCATGGGGACACGCCAAACCCTGCGCGTCGACGCGACTGGCGGCGCATGCACCATTCGCCGCTGTTCTGGGTCGGCCTTATTCTTTGTCTAGGTGCGATTTCGATCTACGTATTGACCGAGGATCTCTCCTGGCGGCTGTTCTGACGCGAGGCTGACGTGTCCGAAAAGGCAGCCTTCTTCCCCGGCAAACCGGTACCAATCTCGCAACTGACCAAAATCCGCGGTCCTCGAAGCCGTTAGCGCGAGGAAGGTTCGAGCGGCGGCCAGCGATATTCGGGAAGGTGCAACGTGTCGATAATGTCCCGTCCCACCGCCAGTCGCGCGAGTCCCGGGATAGCGAATGCGCCGATCACCCGATTGCGGAACCACAATCCCCATCGGGTTTTCGGCGCAAAGGCTCCAGCGAGCCGCTCGGCGCCTTTCTGTTTCGTGTGAACATAGTTGCGTAGGATGCGTTCGTAGTTCTCGAAGGCGACTTCGTGCCGTCCGTTCGCTCGCATGAGTTCGCCCGCCAGAACGTAGGCGGAAATCATCGCCAAGGCGGAGCCCTGTCCTGCCAGAAGAGACACGCAGAAGGCAGCATCGCCTACCAGCGCAATGCGGCCTTGCGACCAACGTTTCATCCTGATTTGGCTGACGCTATCGAAATAGAGCTCTGATGCGCCGTCCAATTCACCAAGAATCTGCGGGGTCTCCCACTTCCCGTCTCGATAGATTTCTCGCAGCATCGCCTTTTGCCGGTCCAGCGCGGCCGGCAATGCTCTGCCGTCCGTGGCAAAGATAAACAAGAACATTGTTCGGTCGTCGTGTTGCGTAAAACGCCCGACCATGCGTCCAGGCCACCCATACATCAGATATGCATCTTCGTCGCGCGGGCGGTAGCCGCGAACATTGAGCGCCGCGACGGCATTGCCCAGCCGTTTTTCGAACTGATCCTGGGGCCCGAATGCCAGTCTGCGAACATCCGAATGCAATCCATCTGCCCCGATGACCAAATCAAAGCGGCGTTCGCCGCCGTGCTTGAAGCGAACCAGGACGCCGTCGTCCTGTTCGCGAAGATCGGCGATTTCATCGCCAAACAGCGTTTCCGTGCTGTTCCTGGCTTTCTCGAACAACAGCCGTGAAAGACCGCTGCGTGGCACGGTCACAAAGCGTCCGTGGGTCAGTTCATCGAGCACATAGGTTCCGAAGCCAGTGACGCGTTGTCCGCGATCTCCCACGATCCGCACTTCGCCCACGTGATAGCCTATGCGGTTGATGTCCTCTATCAGCCCCATGCGCTCGGCGATGTCGTATCCCAGGCCCCAGAAGTCGATGACATATCCGCCCTCTCGCAGCGCCGGTGCGCGCTCAACCAGAGTGGGCTCGTAACCAGCTAGCTTCAGCCAGTAGGCGAGTGTCGGCCCTGCTATGCCGATACCGGAGATAAGGACGGTCCTGTTGGTCATTTCCCCGTGTCTCGGACCCTGAAAAGCAAGGATGCGGGCGGGGACCGGCTGTCCCACGCCCGCACCGCGGCCCCTCCACAAATCGGTACTGGCGAGTTTTGCGCTATTGTATCGGGGTCGGCTCTGACTGTAGTCAGAAATTCGCCGCCGAATTTTGGGTCGACAAAGAGAGTGACTTAACAATCAAAGGCTCGCCGATGTCGTATTTGATCCGATCTTCGACTCCTCAGCGGCTGCCGGAAATCCGGGCGCGACTTATCGATCGCACGCGGGACTTGCCATCCCAGATCGAGAACCTCCTGTCGCGCAAGGAGCAGGTCGAATTTCGCAAGATCGCGACTGTGCTCGATTATCAGCGTCCGGGAAGCACGGTGTTCGCGGAAGGGGAGGACGCGCACTTTGTCTATTCGGTTGCGGCCGGTGTCGTGCGGATCAGCCGCCACTCGGATGGTGGGCGGCGGCAGGTTCTGGCCCTGATGCTGCCGGGCGATCTGTTCGGATTACCGGACGCGGGAATCTACGTGAACTCGGCGGAGGTAACCTGTCCCTCAACGCTGTACCGCGTGCCATGGGCAGATCTGCGCAAGCTCCTGGCACGCGAGCCGGCGATGCAGCTCAATCTGCTGAACAAGGTCGCGTTCGATCTGCGCGAGGCCCAGAGGCGAATTATGGTTCTGGGTCAGCAGAACACCTTTCAGCGCCTCGCGTCCCTTCTACTGGATTTTGCGCAGCACCCGGCATTTTTCGACAAAGCGCATGCCCAAGTGACGCTGCCGCTCAGCCGGTTTGACATCGCAGACTACCTTGGCACGGCACCCGAGACGGTTGCGCGCGGATTTTTGCGGCTGGAGCGCGAAGGGTTTGTCCGGCGGGTCACATCGCGTGTGGTGCAAATCCGGGACATGGACGGATTGCGGCGCCTTCGAACGGAAAAACGTCGTGCGGGCGCCTGAATACTCTTCTTCGAGATGTGTTGTTAGAAATAAAAAGTGCCGCCGAGCAGCTGGGTGCGACTCATGTCCCGGGATTTCACCGGCACACTCACGCGCTCCAGATGCATGACCTCCTTGACCGTACCGATCATGCGCACGTCATACGAGACCGGCCGTTCGAGTTCGAGAGCCTGGCGCAAACTCTGCGCATATTGCTCGAAAGCTATGCCGGTGTAGAGCTCGGACAGAAGATGACCGGAAACGTCCGTTCCGAACCTGCGAATGAGACCGCTTGGAGCGAGCTTGAAGCGAAAGTCCGTTGCGCCGGCGACCGGATCCAGAAGATACAACCTGTCCAGAATCTTGAGTATCGCACGTGCGGGCAGGTCGCGGCCGACTGTCAACCCTCCGGGAAGTCCCCGGCATTGATCCCAGTAGGCGACAAGCTGCCGCGAACCAGGATGAACGGGCGTGTCGATTTCCATCGCCAGCAGATCGACGTGATCGCCGCTCTGCGGATCGATATGAGCCAAGGGAACGAAAGCGCCAGCCATTCCGCGATTTTGCCAGCGCGGCGTTAACAGATCATTGTTTGGCCAGCCGAATCCGTGTGCACAACGGATGCACGCCGGAAAGCGCGGAACGTTTCGGCAATGGGCCGTCGATCTTCAGAGGAGCGCGTCGGAGTCCGCGTACGGCTTTATGCTTTCGGCCACCGAATCGGCGACGTGCTCCTTGGTAATCAGACCGGTAACGTTGTTTGTCCGCGGAATTCCTTCTGTCTCTACGACGACGGCCATGATGGCCTTCCTGCGCCACATGCGCCCGATAACGTTGAACATGATGTCCTCACCGCGCGCGATCGTGAAGTTCGGGCTGGCGACATCTCCGAGCGTAACACCGGTGTAGGCGCCCTCGAGACCTCGGCGCAGGGCCGTGTTGACCCGCAACACGCCCGAAATCTTGTCGTCTCTGGTTACCACCACATGGCGCATCCGACCTTCGTGCTCGGGCAGCTTGAGAAAGTCGTCGAATGGCATGCTGTGCGGCAGCACCAGGATATCCCGATCCATGACATCGACGGCGCGGCGCACCAGGAACATGTTCGCGTGCAGCGCTTTGGGAATGAAATGCCGCCGGGCGAGCAGCTTGATCGTATAGATGTTTTCGCGCGAGAGGACGCGGCGGCAGCCGATGCTGATCGCGACCGCGATGATCATGGGCATGACGATGCCGTAATCCAGCGTCATCTCGAAGATCATGGTGACGGCCGTCATCGCGGCACCGGTGCCGCCGCCGACCATCGCCGCCATACCGACCATCGCGAACGCCGGCACGCTGATGTCTGCGGAAGGAAACAGAAGATGGCAGATTGCGCCGAACGCACCACCCAGCGTCGCGCCCATGAAGAGCGAAGGCGAGAAAATACCTCCCGACGAGCCCGAGCCAAGGCTCAAAGATGTCGCGACGAGCTTGGAAATGGACAACAGCGCCAGGAACGGCGCGGCGGCAAGCCCGCTCAGCAGAACCGCCTGTATTGTCGAGTAGCCGACGCCTTCGATCTGATAGTGACCGGAAAAGCGAAGATAGGCATACATCATGGCGCCGACGATGCTCATGCCGACCGCATGGCGCAGGTAGGGATTCTTGATGCGTTCGAACTGGTCCTCGGCAAAGTGCAGACCGCGGATGAAGCCCGCGGCTGCAACGCCGGCCAACACACCGAGAACAGCGTAGAGAGCAAGAACGTAGATCGCGGACGGGTGCACCGACAGTGATCCGACAGCGGGCACATCGAAGGCCGGACGCGGGCCGAAGAAAAGCCGGCCGATGAACGTTGCCGTTCCGGTCGCAAGCGCAACGGGCAGAAAAGTACGCGTGCTCACCTCGGGCATCATGAGCTCGATGGCGAAGATAACCCCGCCGATCGGCGTGTTGAAGGTTGCGGCAATGCCGGCGCCGGCGCCGGCGGCGACGAGCGTGATGCGCTGCCAGGATTGCAGCCGGATGAGCTGGCCGATGCTCGATCCGAGAGACGCGCCGATCTGAATGATCGGTCCCTCGCGCCCGACCGCGGAGCCGCTTCCGATCGCAAGCGCCGAGGCGAGAGATTTCACGGCCGCGACGACAGGCCGGATACGCCCCTCCTTGTAGAAAATCGCGTCCATGACTTCCGGCACACCGTGTCCGCGGGCTTCGGGCGCGAACGTCCTCACAAGAAAAACGACCGCGAGCCCGCCGACGACAGGGACCAGAATCACCAGCGCGCCCCAGGGCGACGCAGGCGTGTAGACATTGGCGTCATACACGGTGGAAAATTGACCGAAGAAAAACAGGTTGTGCACGATGGCGATCAACCCGCGAAACAGGATCGCGCCAAAGCCCGTCACCGCGCCGACAAGAACGGCGATCACCGAAAATACGAACAGGTTCACCGAGCGCTCGGTGGAAACGTTGTTGTTCATGTCATATTATTTCTTGGGAAAGTTGCGACGACCCGGACAAACGGTGGTGCCACAGCTCCATTCGTCGAACAACACTTTCGTCTCGCGGATCGCGAGGCCGCGCAGTAATTAATTTGAGGTAATTCTGACTACAGTCAGAGTGCGGAATGACGAACTTGTGGTCTAACGCCGACTCCCTTGCGACTATTGACGACCACCCGAACCTGGGATTGATCGACGCCACACAAATCGGCACACTTGGGAATTGTGATATGTTGGCGTATTCGCCACAAGAAGTGAATTCTGGTCGCTGGGAGAGCGCCAGTGTCTAAAAAAAGCGATGTGCACCATCCGATTCTTTGGAGTGAGTTTGCGCCCTTGGTTATTGGGTTAGTGGTCGCGCTGGTGTTTGCTTTCGCTTATTTTGGGCTTGGTTGGTCATTTGGTTTTGCGTCTTGAGGCGCGTGTGGGGGCAATGTGGCGCGCAAGTTCGGACGGCGTTACGTCATCCAATGGGACGACGAGGTCAGGCGCTATCACGTTATGCTTGGCAGGGAGAGCATCGGTTTTCATCTGACGCAGAACGAAGCAAAAAACTTGGCGGTCGCGCATGCGCGACAGGTAACTGTTCCAGGCGCGGCCAATTCCTTCGCGATCGTTCTTCTAGATTGCAGCAATGTCCAGTCGGCTGTGCAGCCCATAAGTGGCGCTAATAGCGGTCGCTAAAACCCGCTGAACGCTAGCGATCGCATGCGGTCCCGCAGCTTCAGCGTTCCTGCGGGCGCGTTTTTTGCGCGCGTCTGCCGCGCCCCGGGGCCGCTCGACGGCATCTTTGCGCGCGCTAAGGGCGCGGGTTCTTGCAGTCTCCGTTCTCTGCCACGGCAGCGGCTATGGTCATAGACATCGGCGGTCAGCCGCCAGCCGTCCCGTGCATGCTTGCCGAAATGCGTCGCCAGAAACACCAGCCAATGGGCTTCCTCCAGATCGCCCTTGCGCGCCTGCAGGACGGCCGCGCGCAGCGGATCGAATATGGGATCGGCCGGATCGAGGCGGCGGGTTGAATGGGCGCTGTCGCGCAGATGATGGACGAATTCGATGCGACGCCGGCTTTCAACCAGCTGTTCGGCGAGGCAATCCAAATACCAGTCAGGTTCGATGCCGACCAGGAGGCCGGTGCGGCCGTGGTATTCGGTGAGGCGGTCTTTCAAGGTTTGGGCCCGCTGCGCTTCCTTTGGTCTCATGACGCGGTCTCGGTTTTCTGCCCCTGCAGCAAGGGCAGCTCGCCGGCTTTAACCTGCAGCGCCCGCTGTTTGCCCCGGATGAAGTTTGTATAGCCCGCCGAAGCCAAAGCCCGGCTCTCGCGCACAAGATTGCGCATATCCTTTCTGTCGAAATAGGCCTTTATCAGCAGCAGACGCGCCAAGTCCATCCAGTACGGATCGACGCCCGTGACGGCGTCGATGCTGAGGCGTCCGCCGCGGATCGCGCGCTCTTGCTCCTGAAGCCAACGTAACGACGGCCAGGGGTCGCCCAACGGCATCGGCGACACGACTTCGACAGAGGATTGCCAGCCTTCCTCGATATAGGTGCGGGCCGCCGCTTCTTTTTCGTCATAGAGATGGAGACTGCCGACGGTGTGATGATAAGCGCCCAGTTCATGACCGATGCTGCGAGCGATCAGTTCCTGTAGGAAGGTGAAGGCAAAAATGTCGTGGGGCAGGCCCAGATAGGCGTCATTGGAGCGCATGGCGGCGTGGCAATGCAGCAGCTTGCCACGGGCAAAGAACTGTAGCGTGCAGGTGCAGGGCACATCGAGATTGCCGATATCGTTTTTGTCAAAGATCTGGATGATGGCTTGGCGGGTGTCGTGCTTGTCCGCGCGGCCCAGCATGTCGATGACGCGCCGGACCTGGTCGATACCGCTGCCGGTGCCGAACAGGCGCGGGCCATAGGCGCCGCCGGCCGTCACCGCTTCGGGCGGCAAGTCGGAAAAGCTGCGGTAATTAGGAATGTAGTATTCGATCGCGTCCAACCGATCGGAACCGGAGAGGTACCACAGCGTCTCGCCCAGGCAGGTGAACAGCGTGGCACGTTGTTCGGTGCGGCTGACCCGGGCTCTGGGCTTGCGCAAGGTCAGGAGGGCGCCGATTTCCTCCCGGTTGGCGCCTTTGGTCGGTGATGGCCGGTTGCGGCTCTTTAGTAGCCTGCCGAACACCCGCCGCAGCAGATCATCAAGCGTGTCTTCCTGGATATGCATGTGGCCCCCAAGCCGCAGGGCGCTATATCACCCGGTATCCTTCATTCACGGCGATTTCGCCGATATTCATATTTTCCAGAACGGTGCTGGCGCGCCGGGCCAGCCAGTCAAATCCGACAATGCGCAGGCCGTGGCGCGCGGCATTGACGGCCGCCAGGCCCGCCTGCTGTTTTTCGTTCAGGCCGGTTTCCAGCCCTATCACCACAAGGCATTCGGCGGCGCCATAGTTTGGGAAATGTTGGCGCGCTTCCTGGATGCGCTCGTTGAGGAACTGGCGATATTCGAGCGACTGTTTTTCGGCATGGGTCGCATCTGCCGAAAGTTGCCCGGCTTGCGTCATCACTGGCTTGGCCGGACATTCGATCTCGACCACAACATAACTGTTGTCAGCGCGGCGCACGAGAAAATCCGGTTTGAAGGCGCCATGCAGATTGGGCTGGCTCCAGACCGTAAGCGTCATGGGATCGAGAAATTGCGGGTGGTGAATGAAAAAGTCCTGAAACGCCTGTTCATTGGCCGGCGCGGTAGCGATCATGCGTTCATAGTCACGCACAGCGGTCGGTCCGACCTTGAGCCAGCGCGACGACATCGCCCGCACCAGCCCTACCGTGGCATGGTCGGCAACCATCCCTAGTGTTTGAAATACGGTGCCCAGGGGAATCAAAAGGTTTTCGATAGCCGTCGCTTGGAGCACCTCGATGAGATAATCGCTTGCGACCACGCGCAACGATTTATCGGCCAGACTCTTGTCGAGCCGCTTGTAGAGCGCCTCATCGACGAAGAAGCCCTCGGGCCGGTCCCAGCTTCCGGTGGCCAGCACAGATAGCAAAGTTATTGCGCTGACCAGGTTCTTGAAGGTGGGCGTTGTCTTCGCATTTTGGGCGAGCGCGGCACATCCCTCTGCGCCCCAGCAGATAAGCGCGGCCGAAGCCGGCCGCTGCATTAGCGCCTCATCTTCCTGACGGGCAAATTCGGCGACTTCGGTCAGCGCGCCGCGGCCGCCATCCGCCACGCGCGACATGAGCCAGTCGTAAAACTCTTGCTTGCCCATCATAGCTGACCAACCCTATTCGCCGCTTGCGATGCGGATCATTTCACGTGCGACCACCATTGCGTTCGACGGCACCTGTCGCTGTTTCAGGGGCGGAAATTTCACATTGCAGATTTCCTAGCATTGCTCGTCCAAACACCTAATCCGAGACCATGATTGGTCTCGGCTGAATCGGAGATTTTTGCCGCCGTACTTGTTCGCAAGAGTCATCAGGTTTGGAGAAATTCTTGCCGTCAGAGAAGAGCTAGGACGAGCTGACAGCCGAAGCAGTCATTAGCATTTGAGTATGTATCTCGGGAAATGGCCCTTCTGGGCGCCCACGGGCCGACAGAGATCTCGGGCAGGCAGGGGGATGGCGGAGCCGGAGGGATTCGAACCCTCGATACGCCTTTGCAAACGTATAACGGTTTAGCAAACCGCCGCCTTCAGCCTCTCGGCCACAGCTCCCGCGCCTCTTCAGACATTTCTGCTGAGGAATTCAGACTTTTGGGCCTTTTTTGTTCCTCAACGCAAGTCTTTTTTCTTGGATGGAATCCACATGACGAGCGTCCGGATGAACGTAGTGTTCGCCAGCCGGCCGTGTCGGGTGCCGGGCAAGTCCCCTGATCTCGTCAACGGGGCCCCAGCGGCCCCAGCGCCGGTTTGAGCGGTGCGCCGGAAGTCTTGGAACTGCAGGTTTTTGGGCAACAAGGCGGCCGTCCCGACGAGCCCGCGATACTTGGCAAGAGTGCTCGGCCACCAGTCCCGACCAATAAAGTCGTTGGTAAACCGAGGGGCATCCGGAAGCTTGGCCGGTTGCGTGACCAAACAGGTATCCAGCGCGTACTTGACGTCTGGCCACAGCGGATCGGCGCCCCGCATAGCAGAAACCTATGCTTGCGGTAGACCGTTGCGTTCACCTGAGTCCCCATGTCCGCGTCAGGGTCGAACAGGCGTAGCGGCGCCTCGCAATCATCCAGGTCTATCACCCGCTGGCGTAGCTCGGACGGTAGGCCCTCTATCTCTGTCGCCAACTTGATCCGCGTCTCTTTCAAAGCGGACACCACATGCGTTTCTGCCATTTCACTCTCCCGTTTGAAGCGAGAGAATTACCCCCGGACCCCCCGAAGAAGTCCTTGGAACGTGGCTACCTAACGCCACGCAATCCGGTGCCGCGTTCTGCACGCGTTGCGCAAATCTTGAACAAGGATTGCAAGGTCGCTCAACCGGTATCTTGACGCGCAATTTGCGCGCAGGTTCCGCTTGAGCGCTCACTTGGCCCGGGCGGCGTCGGCGTGCCGGGTGTCGGGGTGGGCAAGGCGGCAGTCCTTGTCGTGCCGGGCCGAACTCTGCCTGTCCCACCGCCGGTTTGCCCCGAGGCGCGCGCCCCGGCCAGGAAAATACCGGTGTGGCCCCGCCCGCGGGGCGCAACGACGTCACCCAATCAGCCGTGTTACTGTGTGATTCCCAATACGGCGGAGTATTGAATTTATGAACGGGTTGGATTTTTCGAATCCGCTGCTTGTTTCGGCAATCAAGGCCCATCGTCCGTCCTCTCCATTATTTGCCTTGACCGTTTGTTTTCTGGCGATGTTCGTGGGTTTGCTGGCCGGCCCGCGGCTGGACGGGATTCTGCCGCACCCCACCGACGCCGATGCCGTCCTGAACCTGGCGGCGGCGCGGGCCATGCGCGTGGTCTGCATATTTGCGGCGTTCTATGCCGTTCCCCTGGGCGTCGCGCTCGCCTGGGAGCGCCGCCCCGCCGTGCGCACCCCGGTCGGGATGTTTCGCGCGGCGCTTCTGGGCGTCTCGTCGGGCGTCGTCGGCCTCGCGGTCGCCTTGCTGCTCGCGGCCGGGCTGGGCGCCGCGACGCTGGCGCCGCTAGCGCCGCTGGGCGCCGGGACTCTGGCGCTGGGGGTGGCGATCTCGGCCTGCATCACGCTGTCGCAAGCCGCGGCGGAAGAGATTCTGTTTCGCTATTGGCTGCTGCCCGTCCTCGCCAGCCGGTGGGGCGTGTGGGCGGGGCTCGGCGTCACCGCCCTGCTGTTCGCCGCCGCCCATCTCGTCATCGGCACCGCCAGTCCCCTGGGTCTGCTGAATATTTTTCTCGCCGGCGTTTTGTTCGGTCTGCTCGTGCTGCGGACGGGGCGCCTGTCCGCCGCCATCGGCGCGCACTGGGCGTGGAACTGGTGCGAAAGATCGATCGCGGGCGCCGTGCCCAATCCGGGGATCGACCGGCTGGGCTCGCTCTTCAATGTCGAACTCGCCGGCCCCGCGCTGCTGGGCGGAAGCCGCGAAGGCCTGAACGGCGCGATCGAGGTGTCGCTGGCCCTGCTGCTGCTCATCGGATTGTGCGCCGCGCTGCCCGAGCGTGCCGCCGCCCCGCACCTATGGCGCGTTCGCCAGGAGTAGGTCGATGCGGTTGCGCTCGCGCTGGAACGCCGGCAGATCGCCGCCGTCGAGCCGCGCGCTTTGCTCCGCCCGGTAGTTGAACGGATCGACCTGCTGCCCGTCCACCAGCACTTCATAATGCAGGTGTGGGCCGGTCGACAGGTCGCCGGAGTTCCCCGAATAGGCGACGATCTGGCTTTGCCGCACAAGGCTGCCCGCCTTCACGCCGTCGGCGATCTTCGACAGATGGCCATAGGCGGTGGCCAGCGTCGCGCTGTGCTCGATGCGCAGATACAGGCCGTAGCCGCCGCGCACGCCGACCGCCGACACCGTGCCGTCGCCCGAGGCATAGACCGGCGTGCCCACCGGCGTTCCGAAATCGACGCCCTTGTGCATCCGCATGAAGCCCAGGATGGGATGCATGCGCATGCCGAACGCCGACGTCACGCGGGCGCCGTCGACCGGGGTCCGCATCAGGCCTTTTCGAACCGACAGGCCGTTGCCGTCATACCAGCCCGTGGGCGACGCGCCGGCGCCGCCAAAGCGGTAGATGCGCACGGTCTTCGCCGCCGTCGTCAGGGAAATATAAAGCAGCTTGGCGCGGCCGATCGACTCGCCGCGCGCGTTGGTGGTCGCCTCGACCGCCACTTCGAACTGGTCGCCGGCGTGGATTTCGCGCGCGAAGTCGAAATCGAAGGACAGCGCGGCGGTGATCTCCCCGATCAGGCCGTCGTCGATGCCGCTCGAGACCGCGGAGGTGTAGAAGCTCTCGCCGTTCATCTGCCCCCGGATCACCGCGATGCCCGTGGTCGTGGCGCGCGCGATGGCGCGGGCGCGAAGCGCGCCGGCCTCCATCTGCAGCGCCACGCCGCTGCCGTCGAGGCGCTGGGCGTTGAGCGCGACGAGAACGCTCCGGCCGCCGGCGGCGTGCAGCGTGAGTTGCAGCAGCAACCTTTCGCCGCTCCCGAAATAGCCGGCGGCGGCCGCGGCGGCCCGC
>OLLF01000085.1_pt1 | contig 113644 bp, 85 predicted proteins | sample 1604471 | NCBI WGS metagenome assembly OLLF01 (sample SAMEA104055714, study PRJEB20765) | soil metagenome | isolation source: soil
CGGCTGCGCGGCGCCATCGCGGCGCTGCCGGCGGGCATCGCGTTTTACGACCGCGCCGACCGGCTCTATCTGTGGAACGAAACCTACAAGGACGTCTCGGGCAGCGGCGGGACATTGCTGCGCCGGGGCGTCCGCTTCCGCGAATTGCTGGAAGCCGATCTGCGCACCGGCCACTATGCCGAAGCCGAGGGCCGCGAGCAGGCATGGCTGGACGCGCGGCTGGCGCTGCGGGCGAAGGGCGAAGGTTCGCGCGAGCAGGATCTGCGCGACGGGCGCTGGCTGCGCGTGCAGGACCGGCGCACGCCGGACGGCGAGACGGTGTCGATCTGCATCGACGTGACCGACATCCGGCGGGGCGAAGACAGCTTCAAGCTGATGTTCGACAACAACCCGGTGCCGATGTGGCTGTGGGAAGGCGGCAAGGCGTTGCGCGTGCTGGACCTCAACAAGGCGGCGCTCGAGCATCTGGGCTATTGCCGCGACGACATCCCGCGCCTGACGGTGTTCGATCTTCTCAGCGACGAGGAACGCCCGGCGCTCAACGCCATGATCGCCTCCGGCGTGGTGCGCCCCTATGACGGCAAGCGCATCTGGCGGCCGCGCCGCGCCGATGGGACCACGCGCTATGCCGTGCCCTATATCCATATCCTGCCCAACCAGGGCGGTCCGCGTTTCGTCGGCGCGATCGTCGACGTCACCGAGCGCGTCATGGCCGAGCGGGACCTGCGCCAGAATGCCGACGCGCTGTCCGCCGCGCTCGTCCGCGCCGAAAGCGCCAACCGGGCCAAGAGCGCCTTCCTGGCGGCGATGAGCCACGAACTGCGCACGCCGCTGAACGCGATCATCGGCTTTTCCGACATCGTGCAGCAGCAGATGTTCGGACCGGTCGGCAATCCGCGCTATCTCGACTACATCAAGAGCATCAACAGCAGCGGCGGGCACCTGCTCGGCCTGATCAACGACGTCCTGGACCTGTCGCGGCTGGATTCGGGCCAGCTCGAACTGCATCTGGAGCCCGTCGACCTGCGGGCGTTGGTGGCCGATTGCGTCCAGTCCCTCGCTTTGCAGGCGCAGAAGGAAAAGATCGCGCTGTCCAGCGATGTCGCGCCGGTGTTCCTTAAGGCCGATCCGCGACGGCTGCGCCAGATGCTGCTCAACCTGTTGTCGAACGCCGTCAAGTTCACGCCGGAGGGCGGCGCGGTGCGGATCGCGGCGGCGCCGACCGCCGGGGGCTTCGCCATCGCGGTGCGCGACACCGGCATCGGCATGGCGCAGGACGCCATTCCAAAAGCGCTGGAGCGCTTCGGCCAGATCGATTCCTCGCTGGCGCGGAAATATGAAGGCACCGGCCTCGGCCTGCCGCTGACGCGGGAGATGGCGGAGCTGCACGGCGCGACGCTGAGCATCGCGAGCGCGCCGGGCGCGGGCACCACGGTGACGATCCTGTTTCCGGCGGCGAGCGTGGTGGCGCCGGCGCTGGAGCACGCACAGGCGTCCTAGGCCGCGCCCGCCGCCTTGCCGCCCGGCGCGGAGACCATCAGCTTGACCAATTCCTCGGTCACCCTCGGCTCGATGCCTTCGGTGTGGCCTTTGTCGATGCGGACGACGTCGGCGATGACGCGGCCGCCCTTCGCGTTCGGGTAGACGAAGACTTCCGCCCGGCCCGGTCCGGGCTTGAGGCCCCAGCCCTTGGTGGAATAGCTCTCGCGCGTGGTGTCGTGGATCTTGCCGCCTTCGCTGTCGACGATGTCGGGGCGGCGCTGGCGCGGACCGGCACCGTATTTTTCGGCAAGCGGCGAGGTCGCCGGCAGGCTCGCGATCTCATGCTCGCCCGTGGTGAAGATGTGCGACAGGTCGCAGGCGATGTCGGGCAGCGGCGGAAAGGCGGGAAAGTTGAACTTTACGCCGGGCGGCATGGGCACGGAAAATCCCGGCGCGCGCTCGGCGGCGCCGATGCGTCCGCCGGACAGGCTGAGGAAACCGTCGACGCGATCCTGGAAGAACGGGTCCTCGCCCAAGAGACGCCGCGAGGTCATGCCGCCCTGGCTGTGACCCACGAGCCAGAAACGGGCGATGTTGTCCTTGCCGTAGGTTTCGAACACCTGAGCGACGATGTTGCGCAGATGGGCATCGTCGGCCTCGCCGACCCAGCGGCGCGCCGGTTCCTTGGTCGCGGCCGAGGGCGTGGCGATCACCAGGCGGTACTTGTCCTTGAAATCGACGGCCGGGAAATAGGCGCGCTGCCAGGCGCCGACCGAGCCGCCGCCATGGAGATTGAGAAGGAAGGTGAGTTTCTCGCCGGGCTTCAGATCGTCGGGAGCGTCGAGATAGAATTTGCGGCCCGTCTTGTCGTCCGTCGCGGTGATGCTCGGCATGACGTCCCTCCCCGGTGGTGGCGGCAAGTGTAGGCAGGGCATGGCTGGGGAACCAACCGTTCGCCGCCGGCCTGCGTCAGCTTGTGCGATTGGGCCCGTCCCGATTTGGCACTTGGCGTCGCGCCCGCCGTGAGCGACGCGCCCCGAAGACCCGCCGACTTTGCCGTTTTGAGCCCAAAAAGGCGTGGCCGGATGGCAGAAATCTTGCTCGCGAGCGTAGGGAGTCTCCCGGCGGCCATCGCCGGGACGCGGGCAGATGCGGGTTCTCATGAAGCGGCTGAAAGACGTCATCAGCGGTCCGGTGTTCAAGCTGGTGGGCTATCGCCCGCAGCAGGTGACGCTCGCCGCCTGGGACCGCGAGTATCGCGACGGCAGCTGGACCTATCTGGAGGGCATCGGCAGCCTGGCCGGCCTGGTCTCGATCCTGGGCTATTGCCAGTTCCTGGCGCCGGCCACGATCCTGGACGTCGGCTGCGGCGCCGGCGCGCTGGCGCGGAAGCTGAAGGTCCTGCCCTACAAATCCTATCTCGGCATCGACATCTCGGCGGAGGCCATCGCGCAGGCGGGCGCGCTCGGCGACGAACGCACCGCGTTCGCGGCCGCCGACGCCGGCGCGTTCCACACCGACCGTTCGTTCGACGCCATCGTGTTCAACCAGTGCCTGAACTACCTGCCGGATCCGGCCGCGACGATGGCGCAGTACAAGCGGTTCCTGAGCCCCGCGGGGTGCATCATCGTCTCGCTGTGCGAGACGGCGCGCAACCGCGCCCTGTGGCCGCTGGTCACGCGCGGCATGATCGTGGAAGACGCGATGTCGTACGAGCAGGCCGAGGGGCGCGGTACCACCAAGGTGTTGCGGCCGGCCATGGCCTACTCCACCCCCGGCGGCACGACGTAGCCGTACCAGGCGGCCTGGGGCGCGTCGGCGAACAGGGCGCGGCGCATCTTCACATAGAGCTGGCTGCCCCAATCGTAGTGCCAGAACACGAAGGGATCGTTGAGGAAGCCCTCGACGTTCATCGCCCAATGCAGCAGGCGGCGGCGCCACAGCTTCGGCTCGTCGGCGGCGAGGCGGCCGGCGGCGAGTTCGCGTTCGTAGTAATCCGTCGCGGAGACGTCGTTGATGTCCTCGAAGCGGCCGCCGAGGTCCAGCGGCTCGGCGGTCGCTAGGTCGCGCAGCGTCAGGTCCACCGCGGCGCCGGTGGCGTGCACCGGCCAGGTGGCGGGATTGCCGGCGTCGAACTGGCTGGGATCGACGGCATGCTCCAGCGCATCGTCGCGCCAGTCTTGCGGCGTCGCGTCCGGCAGCTTGCGCTGGGCGTCGGCGTAGAAGAACTCCCACATGCCGCGCTGGCATTCGATGGTGCGGTAGCCGTCCAGCACCAGCACGTCCAGGCCATAGGGCCGCAGCCTGCCGTTGACGCCCGCCAGCTTGCCGGCCACGGTCCGGCGCAGCCAGGTGTCCTTGCGCGCGCCTTTCACCGGCGCGTGGTACGGCCAATTCCCGCCGTCGGTGCGGGCGTGATGCGATTCGAAGGCGATGCCGACGCTGTCCAGCTTGATCATCGGCTCCGCGAAGCGCGGATCGGCGCGGTCGAACGGAATGCGCCAATAGACGCCGGCATAGACCGAACGCTCGATGATCGGAATCGTGTGGTCGAGATCGTAGATCGACAGCGTCATGGAAAGCCCCCCTTCCGACGCAATTGTTAGCCGGTCGACGCCGCCTCCTCAACGGCGCGCAACTTGTCCCGGAAGAGGTCGGTGCCGTAAATGCCTTCTTCGAGAATTGCGCGATGCAGCTGCCTTCGCCGGTCGACGTCGAGCGTGCGGAAGATGCCGCCCAGAGCGGCGGCGTCGTAGGACAGCAGCCGGGCCACGAGCTTGCCGGTGCCATCGAGGTCGGACGTCCGCAGGAAGGCGACGAGCGCGTCGCGGCCGGCGAGGCGCGACGCGTTGATCTCGCTTTCCAGTTGCGGAAAGCGGCGGCCGACCTCGCTTTCGACGTCGAGGATCAGGAGCCAGTCGAGCGTTTTCACCCGCGCCAGCCGCGGCAGCTTGCCCACCCAGCGCATCTGGGTGCCGGTGACGTTGATGTCGTTGACGAAGATCACGCTGCGGTCCGCGAAGCGCTCCCCCTCGCAGCCCGAATCCGGCGCGGGGTCGGGGTGGAGCGCGCGCCGCGTCTCCAGGTCCAGCTTGCTGTACTCGTTGTAGCGCTCGAATCCGAGGGCATCCTCGATCGGCACCGGCGCCCGGACATCGAGGGTCTCGAGCTTCAGGGCGATGCCGTCCGGCAGCGTGCCGGCGAGGATGCCGTGCAACGCGGCGCACACCAGGTTGGCGCCGCAGGGCAGGCCTTGCAGGATCGGCGAGGTCAGCACCCAGTCGCGGCCGTCCGATTGGGCGATGAGCCGGCGGGCAGCGGGCGCCAGGGCTTGCGCGAAGTGGCGCACGGCCTCGCGGCCGCCGAACTTCATGGCTGGGTAGTGGGCGAAGATCGGATCGCTCAGGTCGGGCGGGTACGTCGTGACGGTGTGCAAGGCTGACAGCAAGCGATGGCCCTCTTCCGGCGCGCGGCTTTCAGGCGGCGGTGCTCCGCGCCGTCAACGCGAAGCACCCCGTCCGGTTCATCTGAGGACCGATCCCGTCAGGCCCCTGCGCAATTCGGTCAGGCGCGCGGGATCGGCCACGTCGGGCGTTTCCGGCGCGGAGACGGGTCCGCCGCGCAGCGTGAAGCTGAAATCGTCGCCCGCCTGCTGCGCCCTGCCATGGCAGCCCATGCAGCCGCCCATGTTGTAGCGGGTGAAGTTCTGGATCGGCGTCACCGGCGATGGCGGCAGGTAGATGTTGTGCGCCGGCTGGCTGATCTGGACCATGCCATCCGAATTGATCTCATAGGCCGATTTGAGGCCGGTGAAGGTGAGGCCGCCGAAGAACTGCTGCAGCGTGTTGTCGGTCTCCACCACGCTGTTCGACTGGTAATAGGTCGCGGCCAGCCGCGCGGTGTTGACGCCCGTGGTGTCGATGTCGGCGGTGTTGAAAGGCTGCCACTGCACGTTCACCAGCTTGTAGTTCTGCCACAAGGCCGGCGCGCCATAGGCCGCGAGCGCGGCATGCGCGGCGGCGTTGGCCTGGACGATCGGACCCGGGATATCGAAATAGCGCTTGTCGACGCAGAAGCCCTGGTTCGGATTGCTGCTGGCGGGCAGCGCGTTGCCGAATTGCGGGCTGTTGAACTGGATGTTCTGGTAGTAGCTGCGCGCGTTCTGGGCCGGCGTCGTCGCCGCCCCGATGTTGCAGTAGTCGCCGGCCGCGAGCGCGATGGGCAGCGTCGCGCCGGCGGGCGGCGTGACCGTCGTCGTGCCCTTCGGGAAGCCGGGGCTGTAGAACTTGCCGTCGAGATCGAAATAGGCGCCGGGCGGCGTCGTGCCGTCGCTCGGCGGGCTGGGACCCAGGGCGCCGTTCTTGTCCTCCACCGGCGCGCCGCCGGCGGTGAGGATGTTGCTCGTGTATTCGAAGGTCGCGAAGATGAAGTACGGCGCGCTCGGCGTCTTCTGGATGATGTGCAGGGCGATCAGCGCCCAGGCCTGCTCGCGGTAGCACAGCTGCGGCGCGGCGAGCGTGCCGACGTTCTCGTAATAGCGCACCGTCTTCATGTGGAAGTCGGACGGGTTCTCGTTCGGCGCCAGGGTGCGCCAGGCGGCCTTCACCAGGACGGTGCCGGCCGGCAGGTTGAGCGTCGGCTGGGGGGCGGGATAGCGGTTGTTCTGCGCCGCGGCGGCGAAGTTGAGCTGCGCCGTGGTGTACGCCTTGCCGTGATACCAGTACTGGTTGGCCGCGACGTATTTGTAGAAGGCGCGGTTGCCCTTGGCGAGGAAGCGGATGAGCTGCGGCTGGCCGTTGACCGGCGTGGCGGCCGGCGGGACGATGCCGGCGAACATCGAATCCTCGCCGATCTGCGTCGTCTCGTCGAGATTGACGAGGGCGGGCGTGGCCACCGCGGCCTGGTCCGGACACGGCGCCACGACGAGCGGCGGGCCGCCCGGATTGTTCTGCAGCTTGCCGATCGGCGTCGCCGTCTTGCTGCGCGTGCCGTAGGTGTAGACGGGCAAATGGTCGTAGCCGAAATCGGGCGCGGTGGGCGCGTAGCCGGGCGGGTTGCCGACGCCGGGGAAGGTCTCGACCTTGGAGCGCATCGTCTCCCAGACGACGGGCTGATCGGGCGCGTCGCTGCCGAATTTCTGCGCGGTGTTGGCCTGGCCGCGGGTGAGCGGCGCGCCGGTCTGGGCCTTGGCCGGCCAGTTGAGGGCGATGAACTCCTGCCAGGCGAAGGTCGCGGCGTTCGAGATCGTGGCGTGGCCGGCGCCGCCCGGGATATCGGACGGGATGGTGGCGCTGATGGCGGGGAAGGCGGGCGGATTCGCCGGCGGCGCGGCGTCGGCCTCAGTCGCGCGCATCGCGCCCGAAGCCAGCACGGCGGTGACGCCGGCCGCGGCCAGCAGCGGGACAAGGACAAGGCCGCGGAATTTCGTCGAACGCTTCATGACATCCCCCAAGATTGAATCCGGCAGCGTTCAGGCCGTGGCGTCGGCGGGCTGTTTGGTCTTCAGGTCGTCCCAGTAGTCTACGCGCAGGACTTCGGCGGGCAGTTCGCCCGGCGCCAGCGGACGCTCGATCAGCTCGACGCGGAAATTGCGCTCCAGCGGCGTCGCCCAGATGCGGGTGGAGAGGTTGACCTTCGAGATCTCGAACTGGCGGCGGTCTTCGTCGGACTCCGCGTCGGTGCCGAGGCGGTCGGACAATTCGTAGAAGGCGCGCGGCACGAAATCCTCGCGCAGCTTGACGGCGGCGGTGCGGCGGCCGTCGCTGACCCACCATTCGAATTTCATCGAGCTGTTGCACTTCATGCCGCAATCGTCCTCGAGCACGACCTTGTAGCGGTCGCGCCCGACGGTCTTGGTGACGTAGTCGATGGCGTCGCGCACGCCGGGGCCGGGATGCGAGCCGACGACGTAGAGGTCGTCACGACTCCACAGGCCGTCTTTCGACAGGGCCTGTGCCGCCGCCTGCATGGCGCGGTAGCCGACGGCGGTGCCCCACCACAGCGTGTTGGTGTGGGCGGTCATGGCGCCGTCATAGTCGAGCTCCTGGACCACGCCCTTGTCCTTGATGCGGACCACGGTGGCGTCGACGGGCTCGATGCGGTCGTTGTTGTCATTGGCCATGGGATGGGTCCTTTCGCTAGCAAATGCGGGGGAGCTGCTCGCCGACCAGCATGTCGACAATGCGGCGGCCGCCGAACACGGTCTGCATGACGACGCGCCCCGGTCGGCCGTCGGTGGCGTGGCCGATGATGGCGGCTTCGCGGCCGAGGGCGTGGCCGCGCAGCGCGGCGAGCGCGGCGTCGGCCTGCTCCGGCGGCACGGCGCAGACCAGCTTGCCCTCATTGGCGAGATAGAGCGGGTCGAGGCCGAGGATCTCGCAGAAGCCGCGCACTTCGGCGCGCAGCGGCGTCTTGTCCTCGTGAATCTCGATGCCGATCTGCGAAGCCTCCGCGATCTCGTTGAGCACGGTGGCGATGCCGCCGCGCGTGGCGTCGCGGATGAAGCGGGTGCCGGGGGCGGCGGCGAGGAGATCGCCGATCAGGCCGTGCAGCGCGGCGCAGTCGCTTTCCAGCGGCGTCGACAGCTTCATGTCGCCGCGCGCGTTGAGGATGGCGGCGCCGTGGTCGCCGAGCAGGCCATTCACGAGGATGGCGTCGCCGGGGCGGACGCGGTCGACGCCGAGCTCGACGCCGGTGCGGATGACGCCGATGCCGGTGGTGTTGATGAAGAGCTTGTCGCAGGCGCCCTTGTCGACGACCTTGGTGTCGCCGGTGACGATGGAGACGCCGGCGGCTTTCGCCGTGCGCGCCATCGACAGGGCGATAGCGCGCAACGTCTCGATCTCCAGGCCTTCCTCGATGATGACGGCGCAGGTGAGGTAGAGCGGCACGGCGCCGCCGACGGCGAGGTCGTTGATGGTGCCGCAGACCGCGAGCTTGCCGATGTCGCCGCCGGGGAAGGTGAGCGGGTGGACGACGTAGGAGTCCGTCGTCATCGCGAGGCGGTCGCCATAGGCGGCGAGGTCGGAAAGGCGGAAGCGCGCCTGGTCTTCCAGCGGCGCCAGCGCCTCATTGTCGAAGGCGGAGACGAAGACGTCGTCGATCAGGTCGCGCATCGCCTTGCCGCCGCCGCCATGGGCCATGGTGACCTTGGAGAGCTGCACCTTGCCGAGACGGCGCTTGGACGCGGCGGGTTTCAGTTGCACGACGCTCATGATGCGAGGTCCACGGGTTCGGCGTCCTTGATCGCGGCGCGTTTGCTATGGATTTTTTCGATGTCGCCGAACTGGTAGTAGGCGGCGCAGGCGCCTTCCGACGACACCATCAGCGCGCCGAGCGGGGTTTCGGGCGTGCAGGCGGTGCCGAACACCTTGCATTCCCAGGGCTTGATGACGCCCTTGAGGACCTCGCCGCACTGGCAGGATTTGGGATCGGCGATCTTGATCGACGGGATGGCGAATTTCCGCTCGGCGTCGAACTTGACGTATTCCTTGCGCATGCGGACGCCGGAATGATCGATGGAGCCGAGGCCGCGCCATTCGAAGAACTCGCGCAGCTCGAACACCCGGCCGATGGCATCGAGCGCCACGGCGTTGCCGCCTTCGGGCACGACGCGGGCATATTGGTTCTCGACCTCCGAGCGGCCTTCGTCCATCTGTTTCAGGACCATCCAGAGGGCGTGCAGCACGTCGAGCGGCTCGAAGCCGGCGACGACGATGGGCTTGCCATATTGCTGGGCGATGAAGTCGTAGGGCGCGTTGCCGATCACCATGCTGACATGGCCGGGCCCGAGGAAGCCGTCGAGCTGCAGCTCCGGCGAATCCAGGATCGCCTTGACCGTCGGGATGATGGTGATGTGGTTGCAGAACAGCGAGAAATTCTCGATGCCTTCGCGCTCCGCCTGCAGCACGGTCATCGCGGTGCTGGGCATCGTGGTCTCGAAGCCGAGCGCGAAGAACACGACCTGCTTGTCGGGATTGTCCTTGGCAATGCGCAGCGAATCGAGCGGCGAATAGACCATGCGCACGTCGGCGCCTTCGCTCTTGGCTTGCAGCAGGCTCTTCTTCGAGCCCGGTACGCGCATGGCGTCGCCGAAGGTGGTGAAGATCACGCCCGGCATCTCGGCCAGCGCGACGCAGTCGTCGACGCGGCCCATCGGCAACACGCAGACCGGGCAGCCCGGGCCGTGCACCAGCTCGATCTCGTCGGGCAGCATGGTCTCGATGCCGTAGCGGAAAATCGCGTGCGTGTGCCCGCCGCACACTTCCATGATCTGCAAGGGGCGGCCCTTGCCGGCTTGCAGCTTCACCGCCAGGCTGCGGATTTCCTTGAGCAGCGCCTGGGCTTTTTCCGGATCGCGGAATTCGTCGACGTATTTCACGTCAGTCCCCTTTGGTTGCCGGGAGCGAACCCCGGTCGTCGGCCAGCAAGGTGTGCACCAGGTCCCACAGCACGTGGAACACGGTGACATGGCATTCCTGGATGCGGTGGATGCTGTCGCTCTCCACCACCAGGCAGTGGTCCAGGCCGATCTTGGCCATCTCGCCGCCGTTCATGCCGGCGAGGCCGATGGTGGTCAGGCCCATCTCCTTGGCCTTGAGGAAGGCCTTCACCAAGTTCTGCGAATTGCCGCTGGTGGAGAGGCCGAGCAGCGTGTCCCCTGCCCGGCCCTGGGCGATGACCTGGCGCGCGAAGATGTGCGCGAAGCCGACGTCGTTGGCGACGGCGGTCAGCATGGTGCGGTCGGCGCTGAGATCGATGGCGGTGAGCGCCGGGCGGCCGGCCGTCACAGGGTGCGAGAATTCGACGGCAACGTGGGCGGCGTCGCAACTCGACCCGCCATTGCCCATGGTGAAGAGGCGGCCGTGGCGGCGGTAGGTGTCGGCGAGCGCGCCGGCGGCGGCGATAACCGCGGCGCTGTTGGCGGCGAAGAAGGTGTCGATGACATCGCGGTGGCGCGCGACCTTTTCACCGACCGCCTCCAGCAGCGCCGCGTTCATGGCGCGCGGATCCTGCTTCCTGCCGTGCAGGAAGGGATAGAGCGATTGCAGCGTCGTGTTGTTGCCGGTGGTCATGCGGCGCCGGACGCCTGCATGGCGGCGAGCTCCTGCTGCACCTCGCCGAGTTCGGTCAGGACTTTCAGGGTCGCCGCCGCCTCGTCCTCGTCGATCCGGCTCATGGCGAAGCCGACATGGACCAGGACCCAGTAGCCGATGCAGGATTCGATGGGGGCGTCGTCCTCCACGACGCAGGCGACGTTGACCTCGCGCCGGACGCCGCTGACGTCGACCATGGCGAGCTTGCGGACGGGATCGGTGATGGCGACGATTCTGCCGGGGATGCCGAGGCACATGTTCAGTTCTCCGTTCTGGCGGCGATCTCGCGGGCGGCCGCGACGGCGGCCTGTCCCAGCGAGAGTCCGCCGTCGTTGGTCGTGACCTGGGTTTGCGTCAGGCAGGTGAAGCCGTGCGTTTCGATGCGTTCGACGCAGGCCTCGAACAGCACCTTGTTCTGGAAGCAGCCGCCGGTGAGCGCGAGCGTCGCGATGCCGCCGTCCTTCGCCAAGTTGATCGCCATGTCGCAGACGGCGGCGGCGAGGCCAATATGGAAACGCGCGGAGATGACCGGGACCGGCGTTCCGGCGCGCAGGTCTTCCAACAGAGCGCGCCACATCGCGGCGGGGTCGATGGCGGGCAGACCGTTGGGCAGACGGCTGAGATCGAAACGATAACCGCCGGTACGGCACGCGGCGGCCAGTGCGGTATCGTCGATCAAGTCTTCCAGCTCCATCGCGGCTTGGCCTTCGAACAGCGCGAGGTCCGGACAGATGCCGAGCGCCGCGGCGACGGCGTCGAACAGGCGGCCGCAGGAACTGGCAACGGGAACGTTGATGCCGCCCTTCAGCATGCGGTCGATGGTGGGCAGCGGCTTGCGCGCGAGATAGCCGGCCAGGCCCAGATCGCCAAAGGCGCGGGAGAATTCGGCCCAGCCGAACGCAGCCTGCAAATGGGCGTAGGTGTTGCGCCAGGGCTCGCGGATCGCCTGTGCGCCGCCGATCATCGCCACCGGCTTCAGCGCAGCCAGCCGTTCGAAGCCGCGATAGTCCGCGCGGAGGAATTCGCCGCCCCAGATCGTGCCGTCGGCGCCGTAGCCGAGGCCATCCAATACGATGCCAAGTACCGGCGGCGCGTCGAGCGCGACGCCGTTCTCGGCCATGGTGCTGGCGATATGGGCGTGGTGATGCTGGACCTCGTGGACGGCGGCGCCCTCGCCGGCCGCGCGCTCTTTCGCCAGCTTGGTCGAGAGGTATTCGGGATGCATGTCGGCGGCGAAGACGCGCGGGCGATGGCTGTAGAGATCGCGGTAGAGGCGCATGTTCTTCTGGTAGTCGTCGAAGGTCGCGACGTCCTCGAGATCGCCCTGGTGCTGCGACAGGATCGCGGTGCCGGCGCGGACCAGGCAGAAGGTCGACTTTACTTCGCCGCCGAAGGCCAGCACGTCGGGGGCGGATTCGAAGCCCTTGGGCAGGGCGATGGGACTGGGCGCGTAGCCGCGGGCGCGGCGCAGGAAGCGCGGGGCGCCGGCCATGACGCGGACGACGGAATCGTCGATGCGGTTGGCGATGTCGCGGTCGTGCAGCAGGACGGTGTCGGCGATGTGGGCGAGCTTGGCGCGGACCTCGTCATTGTCCGTCACCTGCGGCTCATGGACGAGATTGCCGCTGGTCATGACCAGCGGCGTGTCCATGCCTTCCAGGATCAGCATATGCAGCGGCGTGTAAGCCAGCATGAAACCCAGCGTGCCAAGATGGGAGGCGACACCCTCGGGCAGCCGCTCGGCGCCATCGGCGCGCAGCAGGACGATGGGCGCGGCGGGGCTGTTCAGGAGGTCCCGTTCCTGCGGCGACACGGATGCGTAGCGCTCGATCACCGCAATGTCTCGCGCCATCAGCGCGAAGGGCTTGCCGAAGCGGCGCTTACGCGCGCGCAGGCGGGTGACGGCGTCCGCATTGGTGGCGTCGCAGGCGAGATGAAAGCCGCCGAGGCCGCGGATGGCGACGATTCTGCCGTCGCGGAGTTGCCGCACGGCTTCGGCGATGGGCGCGAGGCGCATCGCGCCGGTGGCCGGCGTGCCGTCCAGCGGTTCGAGCCAGGCTTTGGGGCCACAAACCGGACAAGCGATGGGCTGGGCATGGAAACGCCGGTCGGCCGGATCGCGGTATTCGCGCGCGCACTCCGCGCATAACGCGAAACCGGACATCGTCGTATGCGCCCGGTCGTAGGGCACGCCCCTCACGATGGAGAGGCGCGGGCCGCAATGGGTGCAGTTCGTGAAGGGATAGAAGTGGCGGCGCTCGCGCGGGTCCAGCACCTCGTCCCGGCAGGCGGCGCAGGTGGCGGCGTCGGGCGTGACGTTGGTGCGCGTCTCGCCGGCGACGCTGTGGGCGATGCTGAAATCCTGGAACGCAATGATTTTCGCCAGGCGCCGGACGTCGAGGCTTTCGATGCGCGACAGCGGCGGCGGATTCTGCCTCAGGCCGTGGACGAGGTGCGCGATGCGCGCCGGGCTGCCCGTCGCGGTTATGAGAACGCCGGCGCCGTCGTTGAGGACCTGTCCGACGAGATCGTTGTCGCGCGCCAGGCGCCACACGGCGGGGCGGAAGCCGACGCCCTGGACCGTGCCGCGGACGCGAATCTCAACCGTCTCAAGCGATTGCCGTTCGGCAGCCGAGTCGACTGTGTTTGCGTACATATGCCTTGGCCCGCACAGACATACCCTCGAACACAGAGCAGGCAATTACATTACATCACTGCGTTGATTGGAGAAGCGAATTCTGTTCGCGCGGCGATTCAACTGGCGCGCGTACGGAAAAGTCCTTGCGCAATTGCTTGTGTTCCGGCTGAATGCTGTTCGTGATCCTGTCGTTGCGTATTTGTGGAATGCCGTTGCCTTGGCTTTATCGGGCAGTGGCGCTTTCTGCGACTTCGTCTCAACTGCATCATTGAGACGGAGCTCTTGCTTGGCAGCCGCCGAGGGAGTCGTGAATGACAAGTCTGGCCCTCCCGATCCGAACCGATAGCGGCAGGTTGGGCCACGCCACGTCCGCCGCGACGAATCCCGGCGACGCGCTGCTCGCGGACATCGCCCGGCTGAATGCCGTGCCCGAAGCCGAAGGCGCCGATCCGTTCCGGCGCATCGGCGGCGGCATCGCCTTTCATTGCAGCATCGACCTGAAACAGCGCCGGGTGACCGATGTGGCGTCGGCGGCGACGGCGTTTCGCGGCTATGAAGCGCTGCTGGTCAAGCGGAGCTTGCGCGATGCGGGGCTGATCAGTTCGACGGCGTCGGGCATCTGCGGCGGCGTCCATGCGGCGACCTCCGCGCAATGCCTGGAGATGGCGCTGGGGATCAGGCCGCCGCCGCTCGGCATCGTGGCGCGCAACCTGCTGCTGAGCTGCCAGTATCTCAACGACAACCCGATGCATCTCTTTATTTTGTCGGGGCCGGACTATTCCGAAGAGACGGTGCGGGCGACCAATCCGGAAATCTGGGCCAAGGCGGAGGGCGCGCCGGCGACGCATGCGGCGGTGCACGGCTATCGCAGCATCGGCGCGATCCTGACGGACCTGGGCCGCGGGACCGGCAAGCTGTTCTTCGAGGCGCTGGACATGATGCGCCGGGCGCGCGCGGCCTATGCCGTGCTGGGCGGGAAGTATCCGCATTCGGAGTCGATCTGTCCGGGCGGCGTGGCGCTGAAATTCGGCGCGGAGGAGCTCGACGCGTTCCTCGCCAAGCTGGAGCCGTTCTTCGACTATGCCAAGCGCTGCGCCGGCATTTGGGACGACGTCTTCGACTTCTTCTATGCCTGCGATCCGGCCTACCGCGAGCTCGGCCGCGGGCCGGCGAACATGGTCGATTTCGGCCAGTGGGATCACGACGAACATTACGACGCGAGCTATGCAAACTGCGACGCCTGGGGGGAGACGCGATGGTCCACGCCGGGCGCGGTGATCGGCGGCAAGCTGCTGACGACACGCCTGACCGACCTCAATGCGGGGATCGAGGAATTCGTCGAGCACGCCTATTACGATGCATGGGCCGGCCATGCGCATCCGGCCGATCCGCTGGGCAATCCGCTGAGCGCGCGCCATCCCTGGAACAAGGCGATCCACCGCAATCCGCACAAGACCGGCGCCTCGCGGCCCTATAGCTGGGCGACCACGATGACGTGGGACCGCAATGTGTTCGAGGTCGGGGCCTATGCGCGGCTTTATATAAGCGCGCTGGCGCAGAAATTGCCGGCGAGCGCGTTCGTGGAATCCACCGGACGCAGCCTGGTGTTCCATATTCCTGCCGGAAAATTGTCCGCCGCGCGGCTGGAATGGCCGGTGCCGACGGTGTGGAACGCTTTCGAGCGCAACCGGGCACGCGCCTATGCCGTGGCGTTCAACCTGGCGGTGACGCTGGAGAATTATCATCGCGCCAAGGCGCTTCTGGCGCGCGGCGAGACGGCGCTGGCCGTGCCGTTCGAGATTCCGGCGGCGGGACGGCGCTACGGCGTCGGCTTCGGCGGCGCGGGACGCGGCTTCCTCGCGCATTGGGCGGTGCTCGACGGCGCGGTGCTGAGCAATTACCAGATTTCGATTCCCTCGCGCATCAATGCCGGGCCGCGCGCGCCCTGGGGCGAGCTCGGCGCCTGCGAGCAAGCGGTGCTGAACACGCCGATCCTCGAAGCCGATTGCGGCGACCCGGCGCGCTTCCAGGGCATCGACGTCGTCCGGGCGATCCAGAGCTTCGATCCCTGCATGCCCTGCAAGACGCATATGAGATTTGCGAATTCCGAGTTCACGACGACCAAGGAGGTGACGACCGACGGACTGATCTGAAGTGTGTGCCGCGTTAGTCAGTAGCAACCTTTTGAACCAAACGACCCAACATGGAGAGATCACAATGTCCAAGAAGGCAACGACACGGCTGCAAGAACTTCTCGCCATCCGCCTCGAAGCGGCCGCGGTCCATTGCGGCGGACGCGACGACAAGCAGAAGGAAAAAGAGAAGCCGCCGGTGTTCTGACGGCAGGCATGTCACACGAACGAGCCGCCTTCTTCGCGAAGGCGGCGCCATTATAGGAAGACCGGTCGCCTGGCGATCGGTCTTCCTTGTGTTTTGAAGGGCTGGCCGTGAACCGTTTGCACACCAGCACCCGCATCGTCGCCGCGCAGACGACGCTTGGCCACGCCAAGGCCTGGGCGGCGCTGGCGGGGATCACCGCCGTCAGCGAGATCACCGGGCTCGATTGCCTGGGCGTCCCGATCTTCATCAGCCAGCGGCCGGGCGCGGGTGCCAATCCTTTCGCCTTCGGCAAGGGACCCGTCGCGCTCGAATCCGAGGTCGGCGCCTATATGGAGGGGATCGAGTCCCACTTCGCCGAACCGGGCGCCGGCGGCGTCGAGACTCGCTGGGGTACGCCGCGCGATCTGGCCTATCCGATTTCCGAATTTGTGCCGAAGCTCGACTGCCGCGCGGCGCCGGACCAGACGCTGTTGCTGGCGCGAGCGGAGGATGTGGAGACCGGCGCCGTGAGCTGGCTGCCGGCGGAGCTGGTGTTCAATCCATCGCCTGACGTCGGCGCCGTTCTCTTCGGGGCATCGAGCAACGGGTTGGCGTCGGGCAACTCCGTCGCGGAGGCCAGCCTGCATGCGCTGCTCGAACTGATCGAGCGCGACATCTGGTCGATCGAGTTCGTGCGCAATCGCTCGGCGCGGGTCGCCGACGATAGCCTGCCAGCGGAGGTTCGCGAGATCGCCGAGAGGGCGGCGCGTAGCGGCCTCAGGCTGGTCGTGCGGTCCGTGCCCAACGATTACGGCGTGCCGTTCTTCGCGGCTTACCTGTGCGATCCCAAGAACCTCAGCCGCCGGTTCTTCAACGGCGGCTGGGGCTGTCATCTGGACCGCCGGATCGCGCTGATGCGCGCCGTCACCGAAGCGGCGCAGAGCCGTGCCGCATTTCTCCACGGCGGACGCCAGCCGCCGGTGTGGGACGAGGAGCGCCCGGAAGCCGACGGCATCCGCGAGCGACACGAAATCGTTTCGTGCGCCCTGCCCGGCATACGGTTCGAGGACGTCGCCGACCGCGCCGTGGACGGGCCGCTGTCCGAGCAATGGACGGCCGCCGACGCCTGCCTGCGGCGCGTCGTCGACCGGCCGATCTATCGCGTCGTCTACACGCCGCCGGACGCGCCGCTTCAGGTCGTGCGCCTGATCGTGCCGCTGCTGGAGCACTTTACCGCGACCACGCTGCGTGTCGGTCCCCGCATGCAGGCCGAACTCGAAGCCGACGCGGACCGGGCCATGGCCTGAGCGATGGCATATCAAATCGACCATACGGCGAAGGAACGGGCGCTGCGGCACTTCCGCGGCGGCGAATGCCTGCATGTCCCCATCGCAGCGGTCGATGTGGACGCGATACACAACTATATCGGAGAGGTTCAGCAGGAGTTCGGGCGCGGCTCGCCGCCCAAGGCCGTGCTGGTGCGGATGAAGGAGCCACCGCCGATCGACCGCCGCTATCCGGTATGGGCGCTGGAGGCATCCAAGGCTTTTCACCAACCCATCCAGCTATGGGTGCATGTCGCCTATAGCGGCTACCGCCGGGCCTATCGCAAGGCGTTTCCGGCGGAGGACATCAGCGACAAAATTCTGAGCCACGCGATGAACCGGCGGGTCGCCGCTCTCAAGGGATTTCAATACACGCGGCTGACGCCGACGTCGCGCGGCGCGAACTCCAGCAGCGCCTTCTCCGAAGGCTGGGCGGTCGCGTTGCACAGCACACCCGCGCAAATGGTGGCGAACAAGAAGCTCGGCGCGAAGATTCAATATGCCGACATGACGGACCTCATGCTGCTGCTGGACATGAAGCTTGGCGGCGGCGTGATGGACGCGGTGAACGTGGCGCAAAAGCTGATTGATCTCCCGCCGGAATGACGGACTTGGGATATTACTTCCAGTCCAGCATCCAAAAGGGACGCGCCGGATCGCCGGAGATCAGGACCACGGCGCGGCGGGTGAACCGCATGCGGCCCGCTTCTGCCGTCGCGATCACCACGAAGGCGTGGCCGGATTGCACGCGCGCGGGCGGCCGGTTGGCGACGGCCTGGTCGGCGCCCTGCTGGTTCATGCCGGCGATGACGGCGAGAACTTCCTTCGGCGCATAGTTCGTGTCGAAGCTGGCCATGTGCGAGTAGACGGTGAGCCCCGGCGCCAGGCGGCGGAACAGGTCCGGCGTCATGCCCATGACGAGGCTGAGCTCGTCGACCGACTGGAAGGGGGCGCCGCGCGGGCGCCAGGCGTAGCCGGCCTTGTCGTAATCGCCGGCGGAAGCGCCATTGAGGCTGCGTGCTCCTTTCGGCGAGCGCCAGTCGATCACGCGGTCGGCCAGCGCCTCGGCGGCGTCGGCGTCCATGCCGGCGGAGCGGAAATAGTCGCGCAGCAGAGCGCGGCCTGCGAAATTGAGGTCGATGCGGCCGGCTTCGTCCTGGATGGAGACGATCACAGTCCCTTCCGCCGAGGCGATTTTCTGCGCGCGGCCGTCGAGGGCCAGCCCGTGGGCCGGATCGGGATCGAACAGCGACAAGATGGCGGCCTGCACGCCGGTGTCGGCCGCGGTCTGGACCTTCAATTGCGACCACGCATTGTGGCCGATCCGCGCCGAATTCACCGCCGAGGCCAGCATGGCGCCGGCGATCAGCGACAGCGCCGCGATGCCCCACAGCACCACGACGAGCGCCAGACCACGCTCGTGGCGCCGCCCGGTCATCTTCCCTGGTGCAGCAGCGGCGCGATGGTGGGGAATTTCTGGCGCAGCTCCTCGGTCACGGCGCGCGCGGCTTCCAGATTCTCCACCACGTGCGGGGTGATCAGCACCATCAGCTCGGTGCGGTCGGTGGTGTCGGTCTTGGTGCCGAACAGGCCGCCGACATAGGGGATCTCCGACAGGAACGGAATGCCGCTGCTGCCGCGCGTGTGATTGGAGCTGATCAGGCCGCCGAGCGCCACCGTCTCGTTGTCGTGGATCGCCACCGTGCTCTTGACCTTGCGCTCGGCGAAGGTGGGCGAGCCCAGCGTGGAATCCGGGTCGGCATTGGGCGCGACGTTGCTGACCTCCTGCAACACGTCGAGGGTGACGAGGCCGCTGCGGTTCACGCTCGGCGTCACCTTCAGGATGACGCCGGTGGCGTGATACTGGATCGAGTTGACGATCGGCGCCCCACCGGCCGAGACGCTGACCGCCTGGCCGGTCGCGATGGGGACCTGGCTGCCCACCTGCAGCAGTGCGGTGCCGTTGTTGAGCACCATCACGTTGGGCGAGGAGATCACCTCGACATGGGTGACCTGCGACAGCGCGCTCAAGACGACCTTGATGTTCGTCCCCTGCGTGAACAGGTAGGAGAAGCCCGGCAGCGCCGGCGTGATGTTGGTGCTGTTCGAGTCCGACAGCACCAGCTCATGCTTGTTGTTGGGCTGGTAGAAATACTGCACGCCATATTGCAGGCCGTCGTTCAGCGTAACCTCGGCGATCACGGCTTCGAGCTGCACCTGGATCGGCGCGACGTCCATGTGATGCAGCACGTCGGCGATGACGCCGAACTGCTGCGGCGTGCCGTAGATCAGCAGGGCATTGTTCGCCTTGTCGACGGTGACGGTGACGTTGGTGGGCGCGTCGGCCGAGCCCGGCGTGTCCTGGCCGCGCGCCGGCGCCGCCGTGGCCGGCGTCGCAGACGGGGGCGGAGCGGAGGCGCCGCCGAAGGTCGGCTCGGCAAAGCCGTCATTGGAATCGCCGTTGTCGGAATCCGACGGCGGCTGGTACTTCGCGCCGTAGATCGAGCGGTTCAGCGCCTCGGCGAGGTCGGAGGCGCGGGCGTTCTGGACGGGGTAGAAGAAGAAGCGGCGCTCATAGCCCTGCCCCGGCTGGTCGAGGCGGTCCATCCATTGCTGCAGCTGCGCGAGGTAGCGCGGCTGCGACGAGATCGCGAGGATGGCGTTGAGGCGCTGGATGGGGACGAGGCGGACGAACTCGGCGAGCGCGCTGTGCTCGCCGCCGAGGATTTCGCCCATCTCCTTGGTCAGCGAATTGACGTCGGTGTATTTCGGCGTCAGCAGCGCGAAGGACATCTTGGACAGCCAGTCGACGTCGAACAGGCCGATCTCGTCGACCATCGCGGCGCGCTCGGCCTGCGAGCCCTGGATGACCAGGAAGTTGCGCGACGGGTCGGCGTAGATCACGGCCTGGCTGGGCACCAAGGGCTCAAGCAGGTGCTGCATCTGGGTCGCGCCGACATATTTGAGCGGCACGATCTGCACGCCGAAGCCGGGCTCGCTGCTGGCGCGGCGTCCCGAGGCGACGCCGCCGGACTGATGGCGCGCATCGGCCAGCGGCACGATGTCGTAGATCGCGCCGTGCTTGACCAGCGCCAGGCCGTTCAACTGCAGCGCCTGCTCCAGCACCGGCAGTGCGTCGGCCTTGGCGATGGGGCGGCTGGTCTGGATCGTCACGGTGCCCGTGACGTTGGCGCCGACCGAATAGTTGAGCCCGAGGAAATCGCCCAGCACCGCCTTGGCGATGTCGCGCACGTCGGCATCGACGAAATTGAGCGTGATGCCGCCATCGTCGGAAATTCCGGACGACGCGGGGGGATGGGCGACGGGCGGCGCGGGGAGATTGGCTGGTACCGGCAGACCCGGGCCGACGATGGGGCCGACCTGCGGATTGGTGATCACCTGCCCGTTGGGGCCGATGAGACGCGGCGGCGGGATGACGATCGGCCGGCCGTTCGAGTCCACGACCTCTCCGGGACGCGGCAGTGTCTGGCTCGCGGCGCTCGCCGCCGCCGCCACGCAGAGCAGCAGGACCAGCAGCGGCCGCCTCATCGTCATCGCGCCAAACATCTTCGGTACCCTTCCTACGCAACTCATATCTATGGCCCCTGCTGCCCTGTCACGGACGGCGGTGGTACAGCGTTAAGCGGCGGCTGCCGCAGGCCATGGGCGGCCCGCAGCTTTATGGTGAAATCGGTGGCGCCGGCGTGCAGCACGACGAAATCGGGGCCGATACTGACCAGCTTCCAGCCGTCGATCGACTGGCCCAGCGGCACGCTGATCGCGGCGCGGACCATCGGTTTCTTGAGCAGGGCGACGGAAACCTGCGAGGCGATGGCGACGCCGACCAGCGACAACTCGGGCGGCACGAAGCTGCGCGGTCCGGACAGTTCCGGTTCCATCACCGGCTGGCGCGCGGGATCGAAGATCGGCCGCAGGTTGATGATCGCGAAGCGGCTCGGCGGCGGCGGGACGTAAGCAGGCGCGGCCGGCAGCGGCACGGGGGCAAGCGCGGCGTGCGGCAGCGGCGGCTCCGCAATCGGCGCGACCGGCGCCGCCGCCTGATAGACGACGGCCGCGCCCAGAACGAGCGACGCCGCGAACAAGCCGGCCGGAAGCAGCGACGTCATGGCGCCCCCAACCGGCGATAGCCGTGCATGATCCACTGGACATGAAGGTCGCCCGGCGCGCCGGTGCCGCCGCCGGAATAGATTTCCGGACGGATATCGACGATGTCGAGAAAGAGAAAGGGCGCCCCGGTTTCGAGGTCGTAGGTGGCGGCCTTCAGGCTGCCCAGAGGAAGGGACACCTCGAACTGGACCTCGACTTTCTCCAAACCGCCGGACGCGGAGCCGTAGAGGGTTTGGGCGCTCCGCAACTGTCCGCTGTGCCGCTCCACCAGGTCCTTCACCAGGCTTTGCATGCTCGCCGCCGCCAGCGCCGTGCTCGATCCGTCCAGCAGCGCAGCCGCGGATGCTTCCTGACGGTCGACCGCGCTGCGTTCCGCTTCCAGCCGCGGGCGGGCCGCGATCTGGGCGCGATACGTCGCCAGCGCCTGCTGCGCGGCGGCGGCATCCTCACCCTGCCCGGCGAAGGCTTCGCCCAGCGGGAAAAGCAGGGTGGCCAGAAGCAGCACCGCGAGAGCGGCGAGGACCGGCACGGCCCAGCTGCACGCGGGAGACCGCGTCGTCATCGCGCCCCCTTGCGGATCTTGAGGGCGAGGTCGAATTGTTCCGTACCCGGACTTTGTCCCTGCACCAGCGGTGCGCGGAACTCCGCCGCGGTGAACAGCGGCGAGGCGTCGAACAGCGCGATCAGCGAAGACGCGGCGTTGGAATAACCTTGCAGATGCACTTCGCCGTCCTGGTACGAGAAACCGGTGATCCAGCTGCCGCTCGGCAGCAGGCGCGTGGTTTCGGCCAGCAGGCGCGTGACCGTGAGGCCCTGCTTTTCGCGCAGCAACAGCGCCGTGCGCTGCCGGGCGGCATCGATTTCGTGCTGCAATTGCAGGGACGCGCGCGCCGCCAGACGCGCCTGATCCACCCGCACCGTGAACGCGTCGAGCGCCTGCTGATTGCGCGAATAGGCGCCGGCGGCGAGCGCCACCACAAGCGCCAGGATGAGCATGAGAAGGCCGCGCACCAGCCAGTGCCGCAGGCGCAGCAGCAGTGCCGCACCGGACTCGACCGGGAAATTGCCGCCGTCGGCGGGCGCCTCGTCGCCGGTGAAGGCGATGACGGCCAGATCGACGCCGGCCTGCCGGCAGATCTCGAGCGCCGGGGCGACGCTTTTGCGACGGACCATGCGCCAGACGAGGTCAATGCGGCCCGCCGTCCGATCGATCCGCAGGATGCGGTAGTCGTGATAGATCTCATCCCTGTCGACAGGGCTTTGCCGTTCCAACTCGATATCGAGCAGGCTTGCGATGTTGCGGCGCGCGGCGAGCGGTAGCGACAGATTGCGCCGGAGCGCGGCGGCATCGGGCAGGCGCAGCGCGAACGAATCACGCAGGAACCAGGGCTTGGAAAGATAGGGCGCCAGCACGCGGCGCAGATGCGCGGCATCGAACTCGGCGCGTGCCAGGCGCGCGATCTCGGACACGCCGTCGTCCGAGAAGCGCCGCACGGTCACGGCATCGCCGTCCAGGTCGATGGCGACGATGGAGACGCCACCGGTCAGCCGGCTGCGGAGGCCGGCGGGAACAAGGGCCGCGATCTCGCCGCGCCACTGCTGCCAGGCCGCCTGCAACGCCGTCAGCGCGGTGCGCGATTTCATGCCGTTCGCGCTCATGAACGGCCCTGGCAGCGTTTGGAGCCGAAGTCGTAGATGCAGCCGGCGTCCGTGCCGATGCGCGGCGCCACGACCAGGTCGGGCCAGACGCGCCCGTCGCCGGGCGCGAATGTCAGACGCACGCGCACCAGCTCCGGCATCGCGGTTCTATCCGTCCAATTCGGAACCCAGCGGCCATCGCCGAAATAGGAGAACCGCACGGCGGCAACGTTGCGTAGCAACGGCGCCGACCATGCGCCGTCTTGTGACGCCGCCAGTTCCGGGACAGCATGGATCGCGAGCTGCCGGACGCCGCCCGACGTTTCGCCGAGGATGGTGAGACGCGAGCGGCCGCCCTGCCCCACCGCCTGGGGCGCCGGCGCTAGGAATGTGAGCGCATCCTCATCGCCGCGGAAATCCACCACCGGGTGGACCGGATCGGTGGTGTCGTAGGCGGGATAGGCCTGCTCGATCTCGCGGCGCAGAAGGTCCTGCACCAGGCGCAGTTCGTCGGTGCGCACGCCATGCGCCTGGGCGCCGTCCCAGGCGCGGGTGCCGAAACGCAGGCCGCCGAACAGCAGCAGGAGCAGCAGCGACAGCAGCGTGACGGTGACGAGCAGCTCGATCAGCGTGAAGCCGGCCTGGTGGCGGGTCATTGCGGCCCCGCTTTCGGGACGACGCGCAACGTCGTCAGCGTTCTCGATTGCGTCTCGCCGCCGTCGCGCCACGACACGGTCGCGGCGATAGACACGGCGTCGACCGGCCAATCCATGCGCGCGCCGGCGGCGGGCGAGACGAGCAGGCGCCAGGAATAACCGCCTGCGAACGTTCCGCTCGCCACGCCGGGCCGCGGCGTTCCGGCCTGCGATTGCGCCAGCAGCGATTGGACCAGGGACGCGGCCACCGTCTCGTCGCGCGCACGGCGCGTGCGATCAAGATTGTCCGAGATGATCTTGAACAGCACCGCGAAGGACAGGCCGACGATCGCCAGCGCGACCAGCGTCTCGACCAGGGTGAAGCCGGATTGCGACCTATTCATCGACGGTCACCCGTCCGCTCGGCCACAATGCGCTGACGCGATGCCGCGAGGCGCCGACGGCGACGAAGATGGTGCCGCCATTGCTGCCGCCGTCGGGATAGAAGTCGATTTCGTTCCGCGCCGGGCCGGCGAAGCTCAAGACGACGCCTTTGGGCACGGCGTGGCGCGCGCCATAGCGACCGGCGGCCGGGTTGAGCAGGAAGCGTTGCACGGCGCCCCTGTCGATGGCCTCCTGCCGCATGGCGATGAGGTCTTCGGCCACGGCGCGCGCCGCGGCCTTGGCCGTCAGGCCCGGCCGTGCCGTGGACAGCATCGGCATGGCGCCGGCGGCCAGCAGGGCGATGATGGCGAGCACGACCAGCAGCTCCACCAGCGTGTAGCCTTCGTTCGACGCGATGTGGCGGGCCTGGCTCATGTCGCCAGATCGTTGATGCTGAGGATCGCCAGCAGGATCGAAGCGATCAGGCCCGCGACGATCATCCCCATGACGACCGTCATCAGCGGCACCATCAGCGCCAGCAGGCGGTCGACGGCGTGGCGGACCTCGCGCTCATAGAGCTCGGCCTGCTTGAGCAGCATGTCCTGCAGCGCGCCGGTCTCCTCGCCGACGCGGATCATGTCGAGCGCCAGCGGCGGGAAGACGCCGGTCTGCCGCAGGCGGGCGGCGAGCGGTTCGCCTTCCTTGAGGCGCGCCGCGGTGTCGCGTACCGCGTCCGCGATCACGCCGTTGCTCAGCGTGTCGCCGGCGATCAGCAGCGCCTGCGGCAGGGCGACGCCGTTCATCAGCAAGGTGCCGAGCATGCGGCTGAAGCGCTCGACCTGCGTCTTGAGCACCAGATCGCCGAGCAGTGGCAGGCGCAGGACGGCACGGTCGCGGGCGCGGCGGAATTCCGGCGCCGCCGCCGCGCGCCGCGCCAGCAGATAGAGGCCGGCGCCGAGGATGCCGATGAGCCACCAATAGTTCGTGAGGAGCGCGCTGATATCGAGCGCGATCCGGGTCGGCAGCGGCAGCGCCTTGCCGGCCTCGGCGAACAGCGGCGCGAATTGCGGCAGCACGAACATCAGGACGAAGACTATGGAGACGCCGGCCGTACACAACAGCACGATGGGATAGATCATCGCTGAGACGACGGCCTCGCGCACCGCCGAGGCGCGTTCGAGATAGTCGGCGAGCCGCTTCAGGGTCGCTTCGAGATTGCCGCTGTGCTCGCCGGCGCGCACCATGGTGATGTAGGATTTGGAGAACACGCCGGTGGCCTCGAACGCATCGGCCAGGCTGACGCCGCCGCGCACCGACGTCAGAACGGCGGTCAGCGGTTCGCGCAGGCGGCGGGTTTCTTCAAGCTCCACGAGGATCGCCAGGGCACGGTCGAGCGGCAGGCGCGCGCCGAGCAGGGCGGCGAGTTCCTGCGTCGCGAAGGCGATGGAATCCGCCGAATGCCCGCGCCTCTGCAAGGACGGCAGCAGCGCGCGCCAGCGCCCACCGCCGGCCTCCGCGGTCGTCAGCGGCAAATGGCCGAGGCCCCGGATTTGCGCGACGGCGTCGGCCCGGGACGTGGCGTCGAGCAGGCCCGTCGTCACCGAGCCCGCCGCCGTCACCGCTTTGTATCGAAAGCTTGCCATCATCAGATCAGGCGCGTGGCGCGCAGCACTTCTTCGACGCTGGTCTGCCCGGCGAGCGCCTTCGTCATGCCGTGCATATGCATGGTGCGCATGCCGCCGGCGGCGGCGCGGGCGCGGATGGCGCCGGTGTCGGCGCGCGCGAGGACGAGCTGGCGGATGGCGTCGTTCATCGTCAGCACCTCGACGATCGAGCTGCGGCCGAAATAGCCGGTGCCGCCGCATTGGCCGCAGCCCTTGGCGCGATAGAGGATGTTTGGGCGGCCGTCGGCGCGCGGCGCGATCTGCATGCGGCCGGCGAGTTCGGGCAGCACCTCGTAGGGTTCGCGGCAGTGCGGACACAGCGTGCGCACCAGGCGCTGCGAGACGACGCCGTTGATGGTCGAGGTCAGGAGAAAATCCTCCACGCCCATGTCGAGCAGGCGGGTGATGGCGCTGGCCGCGTCGTTGGTGTGCAGCGTCGAGAGGATGACATGGCCGGTGAGCGCGGCCTGGACCGCGACCTGCGCGGTCTCCAGGTCGCGGATTTCGCCGACCATCATCACGTCCGGGTCCTGGCGGAGGAAGGAGCGCAGCGCGCTGGCGAAGGTGAGGCCGATCTGCGGCTTGACCTGCGCCTGGTTGACGCCGGCGAGCTGGTATTCGACGGGATCCTCGATGGTCAGGATCTTGCGCTGGCGCGTGTTGAGTTCGAGCAGGCCTGTGTAGAGCGTCGTCGTCTTGCCGCTGCCGGTGGGGCCGGTGACCAGCAGGATGCCGAAGGGCCGGCCGAGCAGGTCGCGCACCGTGCTCACGAGCTCGTCGTCGAAACCGAGCGCCTCGAAATCGAGCTTGAGGTTGCTGCGGTCGAGGATGCGCAGCACCACGCTCTCGCCATGGATGGTGGCGATGGTCGAGACGCGGAAATCGATGTCCTTGCCGCGCACGGCGAAGCGGATGCGCCCGTCCTGCGCCACGCGGCGTTCGGCGATGTTGAGCGCCGCCATGATCTTCACCCGCGACACGATGGCGGCGGAGAGGCGCGCCGGCGGTGATTCCACGTCCTGCAACTCGCCGTCGATGCGGTAGCGCACCAGGAGCTCGCCGTTCATCGGCTCGATATGAATGTCGGAGGCGCGCGCCTCGACGGCGCGGGCGATTAGAAGATTGACGAGGCGGATGACCGGCGCCTCGCTGGCGCTGTCCTTGATGCGTTCGACGTCTTCCTCGGCGCTGGCGTCGCCGCGCACGCGCGTTTCCTCGGAGATATGGTCGATCTGCGAAACCCCGCCGCCATAGAGGCGTTCGAAAGCCGCGTCGAAGTCGGCCGGGTACGCCACGAAGCGCAACACCGGCTTGTCGGCGGCGAAGGCGGCGGCGTCGGCCGCATAGTCGTTGAACGGATCGACCATCGCGACGGCGAGGTTGCCGCCGTGGTCGGCGAGCGGAAGAAGCTGCGCCTCCTTGAGGAATTTCAGGTTCAGGCAGTCCTCGAGCACAGGCTCGGCGGGATAGTCGTCCACGCCGGCGATGGGCAAACCCAGCAACGCTGCGATGGTCTCGGCGATGTCGCGCTCGGACACCAGGCCGAGCTGGGCGAGCACGCGCTCCAGCCGCTCGCCGCTCTCGCCCGCCAAGCGCGCGGCGCGGTCGAGGCCGGTCTGCGTCAGCTTCTCGCTATCCAGCAGGCGCCTGGCCAACGCCTCGCGGGCCGGATGGCTGTCGCCGGCGGCAAATGTCTCAAGCTGCGCAACCATGACCTGTACTCAACTGCGCCTCGCAATCCCCAAGCCCGGCGGAAAGCATGCCAAGTGCCGCCCACACCGGACGCCGCGGCAAGACGATTTCATTTTTGTTCGATGCCGTTGCGGGCGGCTTGCGGCTTCAGGCCGGCGCGCCGCGCACCGGTCAAGCCTTTTCCCAAACCGCCGTCACGAAGGGCCGTCCGCCGGCGACGAAGCCGCTGGCATCGCGAAGCGCATAGCCTTGCGCGCGCAGGGCGGCCGAACGCGCGTGGAACTGCGCAGCCGGAACGGCATGGTGCGCCTCGAAGATACCGGCGCGGTTCGTGAAGACCGCCGCAAAACGCGCGCCGCCGCCCGAGACATAACCGGCAATCTGCTGCGGACGAAAGCCGTCCGCCGCCAGCGTCGCAACCGTCCGCTTGTATTGCGCTACCGTCAGATCGGCGAAGACCTTCTGCGCCGGGCCGGCCGACTTGTCCCACAGCGCGATAAATCGTGCACCAGCAGGGGTCGCATGCGCGCCGACATGCGCGAGCACATGACCTTGCGCGGCGAAGAGTTCCGACGCCGCCCGAAATTCGCCAGCCGTCATATCATGCTGAATCCGGGCCGGCGGTGCGGCGCCCCACTGCCAGATGGCGGCATAGCGCAGGCCACGCTTGGTCTGGAACGCATTGACGCGGCGCAGGCCATAGGTGCGCCGCGCATAGGTGTCGAGCGAAAGGGTATAGTCGCGCTCCGTCTGCAGGCCGGGCGCCTGCCAGGCCGTGTCGGGCGACGGGACCGCGAGGGCCGCGTGAAACGCCCGCCCGCCCGCCTGGTCCTGATGGATGACAAGATGCTGGACGAGCTGCGCCGCGCGCGGCTGCGCGGGCTCGGCGATCTGGGCATGGGCCGGGAGGGCGTTCGTGGCGCAGGCCGTAACGACGGACGCGTAGGCCAGAGTCGACCGGCGCGAAATCAACATGAAACCCTCCAACGCAACACCATTTTAATAACGATAACAGCGGCTACATGCATAAGCCAGCGTCTGCAACCTATACCGGGATTTCAGTGTGATCGCAGGCGCAGATGGATTCATCGTGAATCGCGCGGCGCACGCGATCGCACCCGCACCATTCCCCCAGGGCAATCGAATGAACAACCGTCGCTTGCATTGCCGCGCAACCTATAGTTTTTGCGCTGCTACCGCGACGAGGAAGCCTCGCTCAAGAAAGCTGCCACCCGCGCCTGGGCGTTGTCGCGGATGTCCATCGCGAAAAGCGGATAGTCGAGGCCGTGGTAGTTGCCGCCGGCGGCGCCTTTGGCGAACAGGCTGCCACCCTGATCCTTCACGAAGAGAAATCCGTCGCGGCACGCCGCGGTCGTCCACGCCTTCAGCGGCGCGCCGAGCGGCGCGAACTGGACGCCCTGAGCCTTGTCGCTGCCCCAGAACTTGATCTGGAAACTGCCGCTGATCGGCACGGCGCCTTTGTGCAAGGCCGCCGGCGCCAGGCCGCCGTCGCGCTGCCAGGTCAACGGGTTGACGCAGAGCAGCTTGCCGGGCGTGTCGTCGCGCACCGGGTTGGGACCCTCGCGGTAGGTCGCCCAGTGGATGACGCAGTGCAGGTCGGTCGCCGAGGTGCAGGCATGCACGGTCCTGAGCGCATCGACCTCCTTGTCGGTGATGCCGCCGCCGATCAGATAGGCCGCGACCAGGCGCTGCGCCAGCGGCGTGCCGTCGATCCGGCGCTTGACGAGGTTCATCCCGTGCTCGGTGCCCTGGCTGTGGCTCGCGATGATGAACGGGCGCCCCTTGGAGTAGTGGTCGAGGAAATAGGTGAAAGCGCGGTCGACGTCGGCATAGGCGAAGTCGCCGGATTTCTTGAAAAGGTCCGGCCCGGCATCGACGTAGCGGAAGATCGTGGCCTCGCGATAGCGCGGCGCATAGATTGCGCAGCAGCCGTTGAAGGCGCTGGCCTGGTTGGCCATCATCCAGCGCGTGTTCTCTTCGGTCTGGCTGTCCGGATCGAGCGGCGAGTTCCACTCGGCGCCGCTCATGTAACCGGTCGGATGGATGAAGAAGACGTCGGCCTGGGGATCGGTTGCCGGGGCGCCGACGCCGGCCGGCACATAGGCGGCCAGGCCCGGTTTCGACGGCAGCGCCGCCCAGGCGCCTGCATCGCCATAGTCCGGCGCCGGCGCCTTCAACGTCAAATCCCAGCCGTGGCGCGGCTGCCAGAGAAACGCGGCGACGGAGCGCACGCTGCCCGTGAAGTAGATGATGGCGATGGCGGCGGCGATCAGAACGACGATCGCGGCAACCGCGAACAGAAAAATCCTCATCGCAATCTCCCCCAAGCCCACCGGAATGTCCCGCATCTCCGGCCGCACCGCAACAACACCGGCCAATCGGCATGGCGCAACGCGCTGCCCGGCTCCGGCCTGGGTCACCGCCGTGTTCCGTTTTCGGAACGGCCCCGCGCCATCCGCAACACCGGATGGCGCAGGGCCGTTGCGAATACATCGACCACGCCGCAATGTGCGAACCCGTCGGCGTTGCGTTTGAGAGAGGCGTGATCAGATGCGCGGTGGAAAAGAACGTGCCGCTCCGAGACTGGAGCGGCATGGAAAAAAGCCTCCGCTCGACTGGGGCCATGCCCGCATCTTTCTGGAAGTCGTGCGTCAGAAGAGCTTTCGCTCGGCCGCGACCGAGTTGCACCAATCGGTCAACGCGCTGCGCCGCAGGCTCGATCAACTCGAGAGTCAGCTCGGCGCGACGCTGCTGACGCGCCATGTGGACGGCGTCAGGCTGACCGAGGAAGGCCAGCGCGTCCTCGCCATCGCCGAGCGCATGGAGGTGAACGCCTTCGATCTCGCGCGCGCCGCCGACCAGCGCAACGCCGAGGCCGAGGGCATGGTCACGCTCGCCACCACCGAGGGCCTCGGCACGTTCTGGATCGCCGCCCGGCTGAACATGTTCATGCGCGAAAATCCGCGCATCGTCGTGGACTTGCACTGCGCGATGCTGCCGGCGGACGTCCTTCGCATGGAGGCCGATGTCGCGGTGCAGCTGGAGCGGCCGATGCAGAAGGACGTCAAGCTGGTGAAGCTGGGCCGCATGCACCTCATGCCTTATGTGTCGCCATCCTATGTCGAGCGCAACGGCTTGCCGAAACCGGGGCCGGACCTGATCAGGCATCCCGTCATCGTGCAGGCCGCCGAGCAGCTCGTTTCCGTGGACGACTATGCCAGGACGCTGAAAGGAAGCGGCCAGATCGGGCCCATGGCGATGCGCTCGAACATCAGCGGCACGCATTATTTCGCGATCGCGACCGGAGCCGGCATGGGCCTGCTGCCGACCTATTGCTCGGCTTTGGGGGCGACGGTGATTCCGCTGGATTTCGAGTTCTGCGCGCATCACGACATCTGGCTCGTCTATCATCCCGACGCGGCCCGCATTCCCCGCGTGCGCAAGCTCATCGACTGGCTCATCGAAGCGTTCTCGCCGCTGCGCTATCCGTGGTTCGCGGACAAATGCGTGCATCCCAGGGACTTTCCCAAGGATGCCGATGGACTGCCGCCGGCGGAGCCCTACGCGCCCTTCATACCGCAAAAGCGATAGTCGGCGCTCACAGCGTGCGATTGAGCGGACTGAGATCGGTGAGAGCCGCCGTCGGGTTGAACTTCGATCCTATGCCTTGCTGGAAATGGAAGATGCCGTCGGGATCGACTTTCTTCTTGATCGCGAGCAGGCGATTGTAATTGGCGGCGTAATATTTTTTGTCCCAATCATGCAGCAAGGGATCGATGTAGTTCACATAGGCGCCGGTCGCGTGCGCCGACATCTCCTCGAAGAAGTCGTAGGCCCAGCGCACGTTCTTCTCCATGTCGCCGGGGCGGCTCGCGTCCCAGATCGACTTCACTTCGGGAATGAAGCCGGCGCCCCGATGGCCGAAAGCGGTGTCGGCGTTGCCGACCGCCGTGATCTTGCCCAGCCCATGCGTCCACACCATGAAGCTGTCCTTGGACGGCGGATCGCTCAGATATTTGATCAGCGTCTTGGCGATCGCATCCGTCATGCCGCGCGGCTTCAGCATGGCCGAGCGGATATAGGCGAATTTGTTGTTCACCAGCGTGGCGCTGCCGTTGAAGGCTTCCCATTGCGGCAGGGTCATGTCGTAGAGACGCGCGACGAGCGGCGACATGTTCAGCAGGCCCTGCAGCATCTCCATGCCGTCCTTGGACTTGCCGTTGAACACGGGCGTGAGCCCGATGGTCGCGAGCTGCTCGGGATAGTTCTCGCTGGCCGGCATCTGGCCGACATAGCCATAGCACGCCATCTCGTCGGGCACTTTCGCCGCCCAGTCGTTGTAATAGGCGAGAACCTCCCGCGCCTGGCTGAGCGGATAGCGCAGCTGGCCGCAGAGCATCTTGGCGCTGTTCGGCCGGCGCACCCGCATCACCATCTCGACCGCGATGCCGAAATTGCCGCCGCCGCCGCCGCAACAGGCCCAGAACAGATCCTTGTCAGCCTGCGAGGTGCTGTGGATGCCAACATGGCGTAGCCGGCCGTCGGGCGTGACGAGCTTGATGGAATGCAGATTGTCGATGCTCATGCCGTAGGAGCGCGACACGAAGCTGTAGCCGCCGCCCAGCATGAAGCCGGGCACGCCGACGGTCGGGCAGCCGCCGCCGACGGGAAAGAGGCCCGTGCCGGTCGCCTCCATGAAGACGTAGACCTCGCGCCAGCGCGCGCCGAGTTGCACCCGCACCGTCTCGTCGGCGCGGTTGAACGCGATGGCGTTCATGTATTGCAGGTCGATGACCATGCCGCCGCGGTTGAGGCAGTAGCCCGCGGCGCTGTGGCCGCCGCCCTTGGCGGTCATCGGGATTTTGTGGTCGCGGGCGAATTTCATCGCCCGCGCGACGTCGGTCTCGACGAAGGGAAACACCACCGCGGCGGGATGCAGCTGGATGCGGCCGTTGTCGATCTGCAGCGACGCGGTGTAGGCGCTGTCGCCGGGCAGCGCGACGAAGCCGGCCAGCTCGCCGGAGAGCAGCGACCAGTTGACGTTCGAAGTCATGCGGGCGGTCCTATTTGGGATAGCTGAGATAGGTGTCGAAGACGCGCCGGCTGCTGGCGAGGTCGCCGACCTCTTTCACGAAGGTCTCGTGCCTGGGGTCGTTGGAATAGACCTGGTAGGCGGCGAAGTTCTCGAACGTCATGTCCATCGCCACGTCGAATTTGGTGTCGTTGACGTCGCGGGTCTGGTCGAGGGCGCGGTTGCCGACGCTGAAGGACAGCTGCCCGACATAGCCCGACAGATAGCGGATGCAGGCGTCGATGAATTTTTGCCGCGAGGCATGGTCGTGCGGCTTGGCCATGACGAAATAGGTGCTGTGCACCATGTGCTTGTGGTGGTCGTCGCTCATCGCGTGTCCCTCGACAGATTTGTTTGCCGCAAGAACCCCGGTTTGCGGCACGCCCGCGCGGAGCGTAATCCTTTTTTCGCAGGATCAATATTGTTTTGTGCGGCGATAATATAATTACAGTCCTGCGCAAATAAGACATTCAAATTTCGAGAGATCGATATTGACCGCCGCCCCGGCAGGCATAACATGCCCCGGTCTGGGAAATGGGGTCTGGGATGAAGAAGGCTGCACTGCGCGCCGCTTCCTGCTGCGGAATCATCTTGGGCGCCCTTGCGCTGTTCGCCCTGCCGTCCGGCGGGGCCGCGCCGCCACCGCCCGACGCCTGCAACGTCACGACGCCGACGACGAAGATCACCCCGGCCCTGCTGAGCAGCGGCCTGCCCTGCGCCGGCACGATCACCGCGCCGTTCACGCTCGACAATATCCAGCACGGCTTCGACTATTATTCCTGGCTGACCTTCCTCGCGCTCAACGCGCCGGCCAAGGGCGGCGTGATCGGCTCCGGGCCCGGCCCCGGCGGCGATGCGCCGGCGATCTGGAGTGATTGGAAGGACATCGGCTCGATCATGCTGCCGGGCGGCGTCAAGCCGACGGCCTGGGGCACGCCGCCGGTGATCCCGAAAATCTGCCAGGGCCTGGCGCCGGCCGGCACCGACATCGTCACGATGGTCGGCAAGACGCCGAACGTGCTGAGCGCCACCAACCAGCCGTTCAAGACCGGGCCGCTGATCGACCAGAACGGACAATATGTCCGCTACGACATCCTGGTGAACGAGCCGATGTTCGACTACATCGTCGACAACACGCTCTACAGCATCGCCGGACAAACCGCGTTCACGACGCCGGTCGATTTCCCGCCGGGCTTCGTGACGCAGCCGCCGCCGCCGGGCGCGCCGCCGAAGCCGGCGCCGGGCGCGTTCGGCGCGATCATGATCAAGGTGGCGTGGAAGCCGCTGGGCAGGAACGACAGCCCGGCCAAATTCCACACCATGACGGCGCTGGTCTACCAGCCGGCGCAAGTCAATCCGAAGATCGCCGAATCCTGCCACAAGGCGGTGCTCGGCCTCGTCGGCATGCACATCGCGCACAAGACCAAGAACGATCCGCAATGGCTGTGGTCGACCTTCGAGCATGTCGACAACGTGCCGACCGACGCCGATGTCGCCGCCAAGCATCTGCAGGCGCGCTACAACTTCTTCAATCCGGCCTGCAAGACCTGCAAGATCAACGACACGCCGCCGCGCCCCTGGGATCCGAACGCCGTGCCGTTCCCGGGCGGCTATCACAGCCAGATCACGCGCGTCATCCCGATCACCAAGGAGGTGATCGCGCTGAACACCGCCTTCCACAGCCTGCTCAGGGGCAAGGTGTGGCAGAACTACATGCTGATCAGCACGCAATGGCCGACCGACGCGACCAGCACGACGGACCCGACCGGCAAGCCCGCGCCGATCTATCTCGCCAACACGACGGCCGAGACCTATATCCAGGGCAAGTCGCCGCAATCCTCGTCCAACTGCACGGCGTGCCACAACAACGCGACCACGACGGGCGGGCATTTCTCCGACTTCACCTACATCCTGGAAAACGCGCACTAGACGCGGCGGCGCGAGGCCGCCCGACAGGGGTTTGACATGGCAAACGCACCCGCCACACCGATGGACAATTTCGTCAGGCTCTCCGTCGCGATGACCGGCATCGCGCAGGACCTGCTGGCGCCGAGCGTCGATCCCTTCGACATGAAGAAGCTCTATTTCGACACCACGCAGGCCAAGGATCCGGCCGGCTTCAGGAAGATGCTGGGCATCGTCGCGGCCAATCCCACGACCCCCGGCCCCGCTCTCGCCGACCTCGTCCTAAACAAGTCGGGCGACGACATGCGCTTCCTCGGCCGGGCGATCCTGCTGATGTGGTATTTCGGCGCCTGGTACCAGCCCGGCGATCTGGCGAAGAACGCCGGCAGCAGCCCGCCGCCGAACACCGTTTTCTTCAACGTGCTCACCGCGGATGCTTACACCCAGGGCTGGATCTGGCAGGTCGCCCAGGCTCATCCCATGGGCTACAGCAATTTCCGCTTCGGCTATTGGAACGCGGACCCGCCGCCGCTGTCCGACTTCATCGGGAGCACCGGCTCATGAGCGCCACGGACGTGATCTATGACGCCGTGATCGTCGGCGCGGGCGTCTCGGGCGCGATGATCGCCAAGCAGCTCGGCCTCGCCGGCAAGCGCGTGCTGATCCTGGAAGCGGGCGACGGCATTCCCACCAACATCGACGGCTTCATGGAGCGGTTCTACATGTCTTCGGCCAAGGTGCCGGAGATTCCCTATACGCCGGACCTGTTCCAGCCGAACGGCGGCGGCCTCACCGATCCGACGACGCTGAACGCCGGCCGGCCGACGGTGCTGACGCTCGACAAATCCAATTGGCAGAACCCCAAAGAGGCCTATCTGATCCAGAAAGGCCCCCTCGCCTTCGCCAGCACCTATGAGCGCATCGCCGGCGGCACGATGCGGCACTGGCTGGGCTCGAGCTTCCGCTTCGTGCCTAACGATTTCAAGATGAAGACCGTCTACAACCAGGAAGTCGACTGGCCGTTCGGCTATGACGAGCTCGATTCCTGGTACGGCGCCGCCGAGCACGAGATCGGCGTCTCCGCCAACGTCGCCGACCAGGCCTATCTGGGGATCACCTTCCCGCCCGGCTACAATTATCCGATGCAGACCATTCCGGCGTCGCTGGTCGACGAGGCGGTGGCGACCGGCATCAAGGGCATGAGCATCGACAACATACCGCTGTCGGTGACGGAAACGCCGGCGGGGCGCAATTCGCAGCCCTATCAGAGCCGCCGCGTCTGCGCCGGCAACACCAACTGCATTCCGATCTGCCCGATCCAGGCGAAATACGATCCCAGCATCACGCTCAACGACGCGCTCGATACCGGCAAGGTCGAGCTGCGCGTCAAGAGCGTGGTCAACGACGTGCTGATCGACGCCAACGGCCGCGTGACGCAGGTCAACTACATCACCTACGACACGGCCTCCGGCAGGCCCACGGGAACGGGCACCGCCAAGGGCAAGGTCTTCGTGCTCGCCGCGCATGCGATCGAGACGCCCAAGCTGATGCTGATGGCGAAGAACGGCGGGCGCACGGCGGCAGGCCTGGGCAATCTGAGCGGCCAGGTCGGCCGCAACCTGATGGACCACCCGCTCTATCTCGCCTGGGCACAGACCGCCAATCCCGTCTATCCCTATCGCGGCCCGCTCGCGACCTCCGGCATCGAGAACCTGCGCGACGGCGCGTTCCGTTCGAAGCGCGCGGCCTATCGCATCGAGATCGGCAATGAGGGCTGGAATTTCTCGATCACCGATCCCTATACGACGGGCCTGGACTTCATCAACGGGATGAATTCCAGCGGACTCAACGGCGGCAATCAGGCCTTGTTCGGCAGTGCGCTCACGTCCGCCTACAACAATGCCTTCACGCGCCAGTTCCGCCTGGGCTTCCTGGTCGAGCAGTCGCCGGAAACGTCCAGCACCGTGACGCTGTCGGACGTGAAGGACAATCTCGGCCTGCCGCGGCCGCAGATCAACTACAACCTGTCGGACTATACCAAGAAGGGGTTGATCTCGGCCCGCGACACGGCCGACCGCATCTTCAAGAACATGGGCGCGACGCAGTTCACCACGGTGGCCGATCCCAAGAGCCCCACCGTGTTCGAGGTGCCCGGCGAAACCGATCCGAAGCGGAAGTACCTCAACTTCTACGGCTCCGGACACATCGTGGGAACGTGCTGCATGGGCACCACGAACAGGAATTCGGTGGTCGACCGCGACTTGCGCTCCTGGGACCACAAGAACCTGTTCGTCGCCGGCAGCACGGTGTTCCCGACGGTCGCGACCGGCAATCCGACGCTCACCGTCGCGGCGCTGGCGCTGCGGGCGGCGGCGACGATCCTCAAGACGGATTTGAAGGGCGCCTGAGCAGCAGCTGCATTTTCGACCGCTTCGCCGAGCAGAACTTCAGCCGGCAGCCGGCTGCGACGGACTGGAAATCGACTGCACCACCGATTGATCCAAGCGGGTTCCCGAAGCTGTCAAACCGCCCGCGACATCGACGCGAAGAACGGCCTTTCTTTCGACAAAAGCTGTGCCAATATCGCCGTTCACGGCCTCCCAGCCACACTCTACTGTGCTTTTCATGGACGATTCCCGGTTCCAAGCTGCGGATGACCGGGCATTCGGCCCGGCGCATGGCAACATGCTGCGCCATTCCGATATCCAGTTCTCGTTTCCCGTCTTCAAGCTTCCGCCGGAGCCCGAATGGGTGAAATGGCTGGAAAAAGCGCTGGCAAACGACTGGCCGGGCATCAAATGGGCATTGTGGATCATCGCGGCCGCGATCGTGCTGTGGATCCTCTACAGTCTGGTGAAGCAGTACTGGCCGCTGCTGCGCCGCAAGCGGGACGAAGCGCCGCGGCAGGCATGGCCGCGTGAATACGAGTGGCGGCCCACGGCCGCGCAGGCGCGCGAGCTTCTGGCCGAGGCCGACGCACTGGCACGGCAGGGCCAATATTCGCAAGCCGTGCACATCCTGCTCCTGCGCAGCATCGAAGACATCGAGGAGCGGCGTCCGCGGCTGCTGCGCCGGGCGCTGACCAGCCGCGAGATCGGCGGGCTCGCCGGCCTGCCGGAAGGCGCCCGCCCGGCCTTTCGCGGCATCGCGCAGGCGGTGGAACGTTCGCGCTTCGCGGGCCATCCGGTGGATGCCGACGCGTTCGCCCGCTGCCGCAAGGACTACGAAGCGTTTGCGCTCGCGCCGGTGTGGCAGGTGGCGGCGTGAGCGCGCCCGCGAACAGCCCCCTGATTTCGTCCAGAGTGGCGATTGCGCTCGTGCTGATCAGCGCGCTGACGGCGCTGGGGTTTCTGGCGCTCTCCGCCTATGCGCCCGACCTGCGCACCGACCGCTCCGGCGGCGCGACCGTGATTTCCAAATCCGCGATCGGCTTCGCGGGGCTGCGCGTCCTGCTCGAGAACCTGCATATCGGCGTGAATGTCGGCCGCGAGCCGCCGGCCAGCGGCCAGTTCGGTCTCGTCATCCTGACACCGACGGCGGGGACCGACGAGAAGGACCTTGCCAGGCTCGCCGGCCTGGGGCCGCGGCTGATCGTGCTGCCGAAATGGGCCGTCGCCGAGAATCCGCAGCATGACGGCTGGGTGTGGAAGCTCGATCCCGAAGCCCCGGGCACGATCGGCAAAATTCTCCAGACCGTCGCGAAGGACGCCAAGCTGGTGCAGCACAAGGGCGTGTACCGCAGCAAGCTGACGGCGGAACATGACCGGTTCGGCGCGGCCGCGCCGGCGCAGCCGGTGGAGATAGACCGTGTACAGACGATTTCAGGGCCGACCCTGGAACCCGATATCGTGGACGGCGAAGGCAAGGCCGTGCTGGTTCAGGTCAAGGGCACGCAGACTTATATCCTTTCCGAGCCCGACGTCCTCAACAACCATGGCCTGCACGACATCGCCATGGCGCGCATCGCCTATACGATCATCCAGGCGTTGCGGGTGCGGGACGACGCGGTGTCGTTCGACGTCACGCTGAACGGCTTTCGGCGCTCGCCGGACTTGCTGCGCACGGTGTTCAGCCCGCCGTTCCTGGGCGCGACGCTGTGCGTGCTGCTCGCGGCGGCGTTCCTGGGCTTTCACGCGATGAGCCGCTTCGGTTCGCCGCGCGCGCCCGACCGGGTCTTCGCGTTCGGCAAGCGCGCCCTGGCGGACAACACGGCCGCGGTCATCCGCATGATGAAGCGCGAGCCGGCCATGGCGGCGCGCTATTCCCAGGCGGCGCTGAACCAGATTGCGTCTTTCTTCGGCATCAGCCGGGAAAAGACGGCCGATCCGTCGGTGGTCCGGGGGCTGGAGCAGCGCGGTGCGCTGCCCTATCGCTTTGCGGACCTCGAGGCGGAAGCCCGCGCCGCCCACGACACGCAGAGCCTGATGCAAGTGGCGAGAAAACTTTACCGCTGGAGGCGCACGATCATGCATGGACATCTCTGAACTCAAGCGCGTGGCGGACGATATCCGCGCCCAGGTCGCCAAGGTCGTGATCGGCCAGGCGGACACGGTCGACCTGATGCTGGACGCCCTGTTCTGCGGCGGCCATGTGCTGCTGGAAGGCCCGCCCGGCACGGCCAAGACGCTGCTGGCGCAAACCTTCGCCGCGAGCCTGGGCCTGCAATTCGGACGCATCCAGTTCACGCCGGACCTGCTGCCGGGCGACATCGTCGGCACCAACCAGTTCAACTTCCAGACCTCCAGCTTCGTGACCAATCGCGGGCCGATCTTCTGCGAGATGCTGCTGGCGGACGAGATCAACCGCACCCCGCCCAAGACCCAGGCCGCCTTGCTGGAAGCCATGCAGGAGCGGCGCGTCACGCTGGACGGCAAGTCGCACGAGCTGAGCGACCGCTTCATGGTGATCGCCACCGAAAATCCCATCGAGCAGCAGGGCACCTATCCGCTGCCGGAGGCGCAGCTCGACCGCTTCCTGTTCAAGCATACGCTGTCCTATCCCGCCGAGGCCGAGGAACTGGCGCTGGTGCAGCAGCAGGGCACGAGCGTGCGGATGCCAGATCCGGTCGCGCTGGGCGTGACGCAGGTGGCGAACCGGGAGCATCTGTCGCAATGCGTCGCCGCGGTGGCGCAGGCCAAGCTCAGCGATCCGGTGGCGACCTATATCGTCGGCATCGTGCGGGCGACGCGCAATTCGCCGGACCTTTCCTATGGCGCCAGTCCACGCAGCGGCGCGATGCTGGCCGCGGCGGCGCGTGCGCATGCGGCGCTGGACGGGCGCGGCTATGTCATTCCCGACGACGTCAAGACCCTGGCGTTGCCGGCGTTCCGCCATCGCGTGGTGCTGTCGCCGGCGGCGGAGATCGACGGGCGCAAGGCCGACGACATCATCCGCCAGATCCTGGAAACGGTCGAGGCGCCGCGCTGAATGTATCCGACCGCGCGCATGATCGCCGTCGCGTTGCTGGGCGTGCCGCTGGCGCTGCTGGCGGCGATGTTCGCGCCGCAGCTTTGGCTGGTCGGCGGCGCCTGGATGGCGATTGCGGTCGGGCTGTTCCTGCTGGATGGCATGATCTCGGCCGATCCGTCGAAGCTGAGCTTTGCGACCCGCCTGCCCGGCATCATCGGCGTGGCGCGGCCGGAAAATGCCTCGGTGCGGCTATCGTTCGAGGGCACCGCGCCGTCGGCGATCGAGTTCGCCGTCGACACCGGCAAATTGCTGGACGCCCTGCCGGCGCGGCAAAGCTGTCCGGTGCAGGCGGGCGTGGCGCAGGCCGATTTCTCGCTGCGGCCGTTGCGCCGCGGCGAGAGCTTCGTCGAGACGCTGTGGACACGCTGGCAGGGGCCGCTGGGCCTTGCCTGGAAGCAGCGCGTGCATGCCCTGCACGGCAAGATCGTCATCATCCCGAACATCGCTTCGGTCAAGGAAGAGGCGCGGCGGCTGTTCGAGCGCGAGAGCGGCCAGATCGGCATGCGCACGCAGTTGCGCACCGGCGAGGGCACCGAATTCAACGCCTTGAGGGAATTCGAACCCGGCATGGACCGGCGGATGATCGACTGGAAGCAGACGGCGAAGCACGGGCGCCTCTTGGCGCGCGAGTTCAACGCCGAGGAAAACCTGCACATCGTTTTCGCGCTGGATACCGGGCGGCTGATGTGCGAGCCGCTGATGGGCTTGCCGCGTATCGACCGGGCGATCCAGGCGATGCTGCTGCTTTCCTACGTGGCGCTGCGGCTGGGCGACCGCGTCGGCCTCTTTGCGTTCGACGAGAAGCCGAAGATCGCGAGCCGCACCGTGACGGGTCCGGCAGCATTCGCCACCGTGCAGCACCTGGCGGCGCAGATCGATTATTCCACCGCGGAGACGAACTTCACGCTCGGGTTGACCCAGTTGGCGGGAGAGCTTCAGCACCGCACGGTGATCGTGGTGTTCACCGATTTCTCCGACACGACGAGCGCCGAGCTGATGCTGGAGAACGTCAAGCGGCTTTTGACGCGCCATCTGGTCCTGTTCATCGCCTTTCGCGACGAGGAACTGGAAAGCATGGCGCGCAAGGAGCCCGAAGAGCCGGCCGATGTGTCGCGCGCCGTCCTGGCCGACGCGATGCTGCGCGAGCGCAGCATCGTCACGATGCGATTGCGGCGGCTGGGCGTCAACGTCATCGACGTGCCGGCGGACAAGATCGGCACAGGGCTGCTCGAGGCCTATATCAGCGTGAAACGCGGGCGGGGCTAGGCGCATGGAACCGCTCACCTTGAAGAGCCACCGCTTCCGCGCCGAGCGCGAAGCCGACTGGCGGCGGCTGGAGACACTGCTCGACCGGTTCGAAATGCGGCGCGGCGGCAATACGCTGAGCGACGACGACGTCCTGGCGATCCCGGTCCTGTACCGCTCGGCGCTGTCGTCGCTGTCGGCGGCGCGGGCGGTGTCGCTCGACCAGAACCTGATCGCGTATCTGGAAAGCCTGTGCACACGGGCCTATTTCTGCGTCTACGGTACCCGCAGCACGATCACCGATCGGATCTCCGGATTTTTGCTGCGCGACTGGACGCTGGCGGTGCAGGCGATCTGGCGCGAGACCCTCGTCGCCGGAGTGCTGGGCCTCCTGGGCACGCTGACCGCCTATTTCCTGGTGCGCAGCAATTCGGCGTGGTTCTACGACTTTATTCCCGCGGGGCTCGCGGGCGGACGCGATCCCGAAGCCTCGACGGCGCACCTGCGCGACACGCTGTTCCATCCTTCGGGCGCCGAGGGGCTGGGCGTGTTTTCGAGCTTCCTGTTCACGCACAATTCCGAGGTCTCCCTGCTCGCCTTCGCGCTGGGCTTCGCGGTGTGCCTGCCGACGGCGTTCCTGATCTTCGACAACGGCCTGATGCTGGGCGCGTTGTTCGCGGTCTATGCGGCGCATGGGCTCGGCTTCGATCTGGGCGGCTGGATCTTCATCCACGGCGTGACGGAGCTGTTCGCGATCACCCTGGCCGGCGGGGCGGGCTTCCGCATCGGATGGTCGCTGGCGTTCCCCGGCGAGAAGACGCGCATCGACGCGCTGAAGGATGCCGGCAGGGTCGCGGCGAACGTCATGGTCGGCGTCGTCGTGATGCTGCTGTTTGCCGGGCTGCTGGAGGGCTTCGGCCGGCAGCTCATCACCAACACGCTGGCCCGCTACGCCGTCGCGGCGGCGACCGGCGTGATCTGGCTGACCTATTTCTACCGGCCGGTGAAAAAGACATGAGCCAGGCCGGGTCCGAGAGATTCGCGCGCGAGCTGGTGACGCCGGAGGGCGTCGACCTGCGCATCGTGCTGGCCGATGCCGGCGAGCGCATCTCGGCCTTCCTGCTCGACGTGCTCTTCATCGTGCTGGCGCTGGTGGCGCTGACGCTGGTGGTGATCGCGGCCGGGTTGGCGACGGGATTCGTGGCGGGCGAATATCTGGGTATCATCTGGATCCTGGGCTTCTTCTTCCTGCGGGTGTTCTACTTCACCGCCTTCGAGGTGACGCCGCGCGCCGCCACCTGGGGCAAGCGCATCCTCGGAATCCGCGTCGCGGCGCGGGACGGCGGCTCACTGACCGCGGACTCGATCTTCGCCCGCAATGCGATGCGTGAGCTGGAGATATTCCTGCCGCTCTCCTTCCTGGCCGTGCAGCGGGAAACGGTGGACGCCTGGATCTATCTGCTGGCGACGGTGTGGTGCGGCGTGTTCGTGCTGTTTCCGCTGTTCAACAAGGATCGCCTGCGCATCGGCGACATCGTGGCCGGCACCTGGGTGGTGCGGGCGCCCAAGCGGCTATTGGGCGCGGACCTGCTGGCGAAACCGGCGCAGACCGAGCTGGCCTTCAGCAAGGACCAGGTCGACGCCTACGGCATAAAGGAGCTGTCCGTCCTGGAGGAGGTGCTGCGCCATGCGCACCCCGAAACCATGGAGGCCGTCGCGACGCGCATCCGCACCAAGATCGGCATGACCGACAAGGCGCCGGCCGCCGAATTCCTGGCCGCGTACTACAAGGCGCTGCGCGCGCGATTGGAGACGCGCCTGCTGTTCGGCCGCCGCAAGCTCGACAAATTCGACAAGGCCTAGTCGAACACCGCGGCGATCTGCTCCGGGCCGACGCCTTCCTTGATCACGCGCAGCTCGTAGTAGATGCAGGCAACCAATGTCGCCGAGGCGACGGCGATGATGGCCCCGATCAGCGCGTTGAGCACGGTACCGGCGTAGAACATCGGCGAACTGCCGTTTATGCCGCCGATGGCGATCATCGGCCGGGTCGCGGTCTGCGCAATGCCGGCGCCGATGAAATACACGAAGAGCGTGCCGAGGATCGGCCAGCGAAAGCCGCTGGTAAGTTCCCGGCTGCGGCCGAAGGATTCGAATATGCCCTTGTGCTCGGCGATGCGGACCGGAACCACCACCGCCCACATCACCAGGAAGATGACCCCCGGCACGATCAGCAGGAGGAAACCGCCGGCGAGGCCGAGGCTCTCCAGGATGCCGATGGCGAGCAGCGGCAGGAATTCGCGAATACCGATTCGCAGTGCGCGGCCAAGCACCACCGGCTGATTGCTGAGATAGGAGACGGTGCCGTAGGTCAGCGTGGCCTGGAGGATCAGCGCAAACAGGAAACCGATGAAGGCGGAGCCGAAGGCTCCGGCCAGGAACACGCCGGTGCCGGCGCCGATACCTCCGGCGCGCGGCACCATATTCGAGGTAATGGCCACCGTGTAGAACGTCGTGGGCAGGGTCGCGATCAGACCCAACACGTAGAAGCTTACGAAGTTCGCGCGGATGACCTCGAAAGTTCGCGTGGCGACGCGGCCAATCTCGAACTTCGCATCGGCGGCGGCGATGGTCATGGAATCCCCCGTAGTGCCCGCCGCGACGCTAAACGAGTTCGACGCATTAAAAAAGCACTATGAGACACGCTCATCACGAAGCTCTGCTTTGGCCGGGCGCGGCAATGACACCAAGGGGGCGAACGGCGAAGCGCAGAGCCCTCACTCGAGATCGGGATAGGGGCCTTTGCCATCCTCGGCGATGAAGCGGTCGATGCGAACCGCAAGGACCGGCAGGGGCACCGAACCCAGGCTAAGCACGGTGTCGTGGAAGGCGCGGATGTTGAAGCGCGAGCCGAGCGCGGCCTCCGCCTTGCGGCGGCCCTCCCAAATCGCCATTTCGCCGAGATAATAGGATAGGGCCTGCGCCGGCCAGGCGATATAGCGGTCCACTTCCGTCTCGATTTCATGCTCGGGAAGCGCCGTGTTTTCGAGGAGATACTGAATGGCCTGGGCGCGCGTCCAGCCCTGGCTGTGAATTCCGGTATCGACCACCAGACGCGCCGCCCGCCAGATCTGCCAGCCGAGCATGCCGAAGCGATCATAGGGCGTTTCATACATCCCCATCTCAAGGCCCAGCTTCTCGCAATAGAGCGCCCAGCCCTCGCCGAACGCCGAGATGTAGACATGCTGGCGAAAGCCCGGCTGGTCCTTGTGCTCCATCGCGATGGGCATCTGGAAGGCATGGCCGGGCGCGGATTCGTGCAATGTCATGGCCGTCAGATTGTACAGCGGCCGGGTTTCGAGCTTGTAGGTGTTGACGAGATATTGCCCTGGCCCACCACGGCCAGAAGTATAAAACGGCGCCAGGTCGTCCGGCACCGGAAGAATTGCAAAGCGCATGCGCGGCAGATAACCGAAATAGGTCGAAGCCTTGGCGTCGAATTTCTTGGCGATCCAGGCCGCGCGCATCAACAGCTCTTCGGGCGTCTTGGCATAGAAGCGCGGATCGCTGCGCAGAAATTTCAGGAACGCCGGAAAATCGCCCTTGAAACCGGTTTCGCGCATGACCGCGAGCATCTGGCGATGGAGGTCTTCGACTTCCCGGACGCCCAGCGCGTGAATCGCCGCCGGCTCCATGTCGAGCGTGGTGTATTGCAGGATCTGGGCGCGGTACCACGCCTTGCCGTCCGGCATGGCTTCGGCCGCGAGCGTCGTGCGCGTGCCGGGCACATATTCGTCGCGCATGAATTTCAGGAGCTCGCGATACGCCGGTTGCACGGCGTCGCGAATGACGGCGATCGCCTGGCTCCGCAGGACCGCCTTGTCGGCGTCCGCAATGCCGGGCATGTCCTGAAACGGCGTATAGAACAGGCTCTTCTGCGGCGACGCTTCGGTAACCGCGACGATCGAGGCATCGCGCCCTTCGAGCGTGACGAGCGGCGGCGTGAAGCCGCGGCGCAGGCCGGCGCGCATCTCATCCATCTGCTCGCGGAAATAGCGCGGGATGTCGGCCATTTGCGCGAGCCAGCCACGATAGTCGGCGAGGCTGCGGAACGGCTTGCGCGCCGTATAGCCGATGTCGGTCCAGAAGGTCGTATCGGAGTTGACCGGCATTTCGTAGTCGCGGAATTTCCAGCTCGCGATCAGGGCCGCAATCTGCGGCTTGTAGACATCGTAGTTCTCCTGCTCGTCCGGCGAGAGATCGGTGCGCGCAATGCCGTTCAGCTCCGCCATCACCGCCCGCCAGCGCGCGAGGCGCGCCGCCTGGGACGCCGGATCGACCTTGGGCAGGTGATCGACGACAGGCTTCTGGCTGTCTTCGTCGTCGGCGAACTGATCTTCGCGCCAGGACCATTCGGCGGTGTAGAGCGCGCGAAACCGCGCATCGGCGGACACCGGCGCGGCCTCAGCGTCCGACATGACGAACAGAGCCGCGGCCGCGGCAAGACCTGCGAGCAGACGCATGACGTTCTCCCCTGTGCGGCATCAGACGGTGACGGGCGTTTCAGGCGCGCCGGGCACGGGCCGCAGGGCGGCGCGGAGCAGCAGCACTGCCGCATACAACGCGACGACGACGACGCCCCAGCGCAGTGCCACGATCGGCAGGCTCGTGACGGTATAGGCGGCCAGCAGCACGGCGGGCGCCCCGCCAAGCGCCAGGCCGAGAACGATGCGCAGGTCGAGCCGCTCATCCCGCATGAAGCGCTGTCCCGTCACCGGCATCAGGAAGGCGCAGGCGCCCATCATGATCGGAAACGCCGCCTTGGGATCCAGGCCCATCAGGCTCAGCATGACCAGCGACGGGGCGTACAGCCCGATGCCGTAAGCCATGAGAGAGCCGAGGACGAAATGTCCCACGACGGCCAATCCGAAGAACAGCGGGATCAGGGTGACCGCGTTGCCCGCGTTCGGCATCAGGTTCAGGTTCTGCATGGCATAGAGGAGCGCGGCGATGATGAGCGCGATGCCCACGATGCCTTGCACGAGGCGCACCGGCGTCCGCAACATGGCGGCGGTGCCGACCAGCGAGCCGGCCATGGCGGCGAGGATGCAGGCGGCGAGCAGCCACGCATCGACCTGCACCAAGCGGATGAACCCCAGGGCCTGGACGATCGTGGGTATGCAATGGCCGGCGTTCAACGTCGCGGGGATCAGCCGGTCCGGCACCAGCGAGCGGAATTTCAGCCAGGCGGTCGTCGGCGCGAAGGAGCCGATGCCGAGCGTGTCGAAGAAGTTGGTGACGGCGCCGAGCCCGATCGCCTCCAGGCTTGGGCGAAGCTGTGCCCGTGCCGCAGCAAGCCGCAAGGCCATGGCGGTATAGCCCACTCCGACAACCGCCAGCGCAACGAGCAAAATGTCGACAATCATGACGCCCCAGCCCGAAATCGTATCGTTCGCGAGTTGAGCATGATCGTAAATCATGCACAACGAGAGGCCGGAAGTTGGTCGGCCAGCCCGTCGGGCGAAAAGCTTCGCCCCTCAGATCGTACCGAAATGGCGGGTTTCGAATCTGCAGATGCATTTTGTCTCCGCTACCCTTATCCTTGGAAGCCAACGGGCAATAGGGCGCAGCTGCGGCCATGAACGACGCCAAGCGCAGCCTTTCCGCCCAGCAGCGCTATGACGCGGCGGTCTTGCTGCACCGCCAGGACAAGCTGACCGAAGCCGAGCGCGATTATCTGGCCTTGCACCGGACCTACCCCAATCATCCGGGCGTCTTGCACGGCCTGGGGCTGATTTGCCTGCGCACCCATCGCCTCGGGGAGGCGGCGGATTTCCTGCAACAGGCGAGCGCCGCCGCGCCGCAAGATGGTGCAATCCACACCGATCTGGGCAAGACTTGGCTGATGCTGGGGCGTTACGACGAGGCGCGCCGCTGTTTTCAAGACATACTGGCCAGGCAACCGGCATCTGTTCCGGCGCTGATGGGCCTCGGTGACGTGCTTGGCATTCTCGGCCAGCCTACCGAGGCGCTGGAGGCCTTTGAAAAGCTGCTGGCCGTCGATCCGAACCATGCCGCGGGCCACTTCGGAATCGGCACCGTCATGACGCAACTGGGCGCGTTCGCGCCGGCGCGCCGGGCCTTCGAGACCGCCGTGGCGCTCTCACCGCGGCGGCCGGCCTATCATCGCGCCCTGGCGGAGGCCGGACGGTTCGGCGAGGACGATCCACGGCTGGCGGCGTTGGAGGATTTATCGCGAGACGCCGACAGCTTTCCCGACGACCAGAAGGTCGAACTCCATTTCGCGCTGGCCAAAGCCTATGACGACCTGAAGCGCCGCGACGCCGCGTTCGAGCAATGGCAAAAAGGCAATGCCATCAAGCGCCGATTGATCTCCTATGACGAGGCGGTGGTCGAGCTGTCCTTCCATGCGGTCGCCACGGCCTTCACGCCTGCGGTGATGCAGGCGCACCGCATGTCGGGTCACCCGTCCGAACTCCCGATATTCATCGTCGGCATGCCGCGCTCCGGAACCTCGCTGGTCGAGCAGATGCTGGCGAGCCACCCCGCCGTCTTCGGTGCCGGCGAGTTGCTTTATGTGAACGACCTCATCGCCGGCAATCACGGCGGCAAGCACTACCCGTCGGGCATCGCAGCCCTCCCCGGCACGGCGTTTCATCGCTTCGGCCAACTTTATTCGGAGCGCCTGGGCGCCCTTGCACCGGAGGCAAAGCGCGTCGTCGACAAGCTGCCGGCCAATTTCCGCCATCTCGGGCTGATCCGCCTGGCGCTGCCCAACGCGCGCATCCTTCATGTGCGCCGCGATCCGGTCGACACCTGCTTCTCGTGCTATTCGAAACTCTTCCTGAACGGCTTGAACTTTGCCTACGATCTGGGCGAACTGGGCCGATACTACAAACGGTACGAAGCGTTGATGGCGCATTGGCACGCCGTGTTGCCCGGCGGTGCAATCCTCGATGTCCAATACGAAACGCTGGCGGAGAATTTCGAGGCTGAAGCACGCCGGATCGTGGCGTTCTGCGGACTCGAATGGAACAAGCGCTGCCTGCGGTTTTACCAGACCGACCGCGCGGTGCGCACCCACAGCCAGTCCCAAGTGCGGCAACCCCTGTTCCAGAGCTCGATCGGGCGCTGGCGGCCTTATGAGAAATGGCTGCAACCACTGCTCGATGCGTTGAATTAACAGGACGTTCGATCAGGCCGCGCGGCCGCCGCCCAATTCGCGATTGAGCCTGGCGGCGACATCACCCGCGGCCGGTCCGATGACGAGATGGATGCAGTCGTTCGCTGGAGTCGCGACAGCGCGCACGCCGAGCCCGCGCATCCTTTGCGTGTCGATCCTCTCCCCCGTCACCACGCGCACGCGCAAGCGGCTGGCGAGGGCCTCGATCTGGAGGACGTTTGCCGCTCCGCCGAGCGCCAGCAGCAGGGCATGCGTATCGGCGATCGGCATGTCGGCCGCGTTCGCGATCCGAACGGCGCCCGCCGCCTGTCGTTCGAAAGGCACCGGCGCGGAACGCGGCGCCGTGGGCAGCGCGGCGCGTATCTCGCCCGCCACCTGATCGGCGATCGGGCCCAACACGACCTGCAAGGCTTTTGCCGATGGCCGCACCAGTCCGCGTGCGCCAAGCGCCTTCAAAGCCTTCTCATTCGCCGCCGCGCCGTCTGCCAGCACCAGCCGCAAGCGCGTCGTGCACGCATCGACGGAGACAAGATTGTCCGCGCCGCCCAGCGCCACAATGAAAGCAAGCCCGCGCGAGCCCGGCGCATCGGCAACCGCGACGGCGACATCGCCGTCGGTTTCGACTTCGCGGCCGGGCGTCTTCAAATCGAAGGCGCGGATCGAGAGGCGGAACAACCCGTAATACAGCGCAAAATAGACGGTTCCGACCGGCCACAGCAGCAACGGACGCGTCGCCTTGCCGAAATTGATCGCATAGTCGAACAGCCCGGCCGAAAACCCGAAGCCCAGCCGCACGCCCAGGACATTCATCAGCACCATGGCAAGGCCGGTCAGGACCGCGTGGATCACGTAGAGCACGGGCGCCAGGAACATGAAGGAGAACTCGATCGGCTCGGTCACGCCGGTGAGGAAAGTGGTCAACGCCATCGACAGCAACAGGCCGCCGACTTCCTTGCGCCGCGACGGCAGCGCCGCGTGATACATGGCGAGGCACGCTGCCGGCAGGCCGAACATCATGACGGGGAAGAAGCCGCTCATGAACTTTCCGGCATCGGGATCGCCGGCGAAAAAGCGCTTCAGGTCGCCGGTCGTGCCGTGATAGTCGCCCAGGATGAACCAGGTGAGGTTGTTGATGATGTGGTGCAGCCCGGTGACGATGAGCAGGCGGTTCAGCACGCCATAGGCGAAGAGGCCCCAATCGCCCGCTCCGACGACGCCGGCGCTGAGCTCGTCCATCCCGCAGGAGATGTATTTGTAGCCAAGGCCAAGCGCCATGGCGATCGCGACGCCGGCCGCGCCGCTTGCGATCGGCACGAAGCGGCGGCCGCCGAAGAAGGCGAGATACTCCGGCAGCTTGATGGTGCCGTAACGGTTGTAAAGCCAGCCCGAGACGACGCCCGAGACGATACCGACCGGCACGCTGACTTTGGCGATGGCGGCAGCTTTGAACGCATCGCCGGCGAGCGCCTGCGCCGCCAGCGGCAGGCCGGCGACCGCCGATGCCGGAACGGCAAGCAGCGCCTTTGCGCCCTCGGTGATCACCAGAAAGCAGACGACGCCGGCAAGGCCCGCGGCACCGTGATTCTCGCGGGCGAGACCGACCGCGACGCCGATGGCGAACAGAAGACCCAGGTTGGCGAAAATCGCATTGCCGGCGGCAGCGATGAACGGCAGCACGCCGTGCATGCCGACGCCGATCCCACCGGGCAGCGCATCCCAGATGTCGGGCTGGCCCAGGCGGAGCAGAATGGCCGCTACGGGCAGCACGGCGATCGGCAGCATCAGGGCGCGGCCCAGCGGCTGAAGCCTTTCGGCGATGGATGTCATCGTTGCGTTCTCGCTTTCATGCTCCGGGCAGATATTTCGCGGCGACGGCGCGGGCGCCTTGCGCCGAATCCTGTTCCAGCGCCTCTGCCGCGGCGGCGCGGCAGGTTTGCAGGTCAAGTCCGCGCACGGTCTCCTTCATGAGCGCGATCGCGCTCGGCGCCATGGAGAGTTCGCGGATCCCCATGCCGATCAGAAGGGCTGCCGCGAGCGGATCGCCTGCCAGCCCGCCACAGACCCCGACCGGCCTGCGATGCGCCGCGGCGCCGGCCGCGGTTCGCGCGATCAGCGACAGCACAGCGGGATGGAAGGCATCGACCTGGGGCGCCAACTGCGCGTGTCCGCGATCCATCGCCAGCGTGTATTGCGTCAGATCGTTGGTCCCGATGGAGAGGAAATCCGCTTCCCGCGCGAATTGCGCGGCGAGCACCGCGGCGGCCGGCGTCTCCACCATGATGCCCAACGAAATGGGGCCTGCGATGCCGCGCTCGCGGCGCAGCTCGTCGAGCAATAGGCGCACGGCGCGAAGCTCGGACAGCGAGGCGACCATCGGCAGCATGATCCGCGCCATGGGCGTCACGCGCAGGATGGCCGCAAGCTGCGCCCGCAACAGGTCGCTCCGCCACAACGCCGCGCGCACGCCGCGCAGGCCAAGCGCGGGATTTTCTTCCGTCGGCAACGGCAGATACGGCACCGGTTTGTCGCCGCCAATATCAAACGTGCGGATCTTGAACGGTCTTCCGGCCAGGGCCTGCGCGATATCCTGATAGGCCGTCGCCTGTTCGGTTTCCGAAGGCGGCGTCTCGCGATCGAGAAACAGAAATTCCGTGCGCAGCAAGCCGCAGCCTTCCGCGCCCATGGCGACGGCCGATGACGCTTCGCCGGGGCCGGCGCCGAGATTGGCGAAAATCTCGATCCGCGTGCCGTCGGCCGTACGGCAGTCCTCGGCGGCATGCGCCAGCGCCGCGCTCCGGCGCTGCCGCCGCCCGTCGATCTTAGCTTGCGCGCGCGCCAGCACGGCCGCATCGGGATCGATATGAAGCAGGCCGGCGTCGGCATCGAGATAAAGCATCGTGCCGTCTTGTATCCGCAGGGCCGCAGCGCCGGCGCTCACCAGCGCGGGCAGGTTCATGCCGGCCGCCAGGATCGCGACATGCGAGGTCGACCCGCCGGCCGCGGTGCAGATGCCGGCCATGGCGCCGAGGGCGGCAAGTTCGGACGGCATCAGCTCGTCGGCGATCAGGATCGTATCGGGCGGCAGTGAGATCGTTTCGAGGGCTGCGCCGCCGCCCAGCACCGTCGTCACCTGGCGTTCGAGATCGACCAGATCGCCGGCGCGCTCGCGTAGGCGGGCATCGTCGACGGCCTGGAACGCCGCGACATAGCCGCGGATCGCCTGGCGCCAGGCGAAGGCGGCGCTCTTGCCGCTCTCGATCGCCGCGGCGGTTTGGCGCGCCAATTCGGGATCGTCGAGCAGTGCGATGTGCGCACCGAGAATCTCGCGTCGCTGGCGGTTGCCGGCCGCGGCCAACCCCTCGAGGCGCAACCGCACCGCAGCCAGCGCATCGGCGAGCGCCGCCGTTTCGCGCGCAACGCTGCCTCCCTCTTCGACAACCGCGATTTCCGCCGCCCGGAATTGGCGCGCCCTGCCGATGGCCTGGCCCGGCGCGCCACAGACTCCGCGCAGCGTATTCGGCGGCAAGTCGCGAACGGGCGGCTGGGCCGCAGCCGGCGGGGAGGCGCGCGGCAGCTCCGGCGCCTCTTCGATGCCGTGCTCGATCAGGTCGGCAAGCGCGTCGACGGCGCCGCGCGCGTCGCCGCCGCGCGCCGCAAGCGTCACCTGCTCGTCCTTGCGCACACCGAGGGACATCAGAGCCGCGACGCTCTTGGCGTTGACCTTGCGGTCACGCACCGACAATTCGATGTCCGCCGCAAAGCGCTTGGCCGCGGTCGAAACGATCGCGGCCGGCCGGGCGTGCAGTCCGTGGGCCAGGCGCACGACGACGGCGCGCGCGGCTTCCTCCCCCGTCTCATCCGCCTGCTGCTGGCGTGCGCGCGGGGCCAATTCCATCAGGAATTCGCCGACGCCGGTCTCCCGGCCGACGCTGCGGCGCACGATACGAAACGCGTCACCATTGGTGACGACCACCGGCGAGATCAGACTCTTGGCGCGGTTTGCCACGAAATCGAGGTCAAAGGTGATCAGCGGCTCGCCGGTGCGCACGGTCGCGCCTGCGCGCACATGGGTCACGAAGCCCTGGCCGTGCAACGCGACCGTCTCCAACCCCACATGGATCAGGATTTCCGCGCCGTTCGCCGCGCGCAAGGTCACGGCATGATGCGCCAGCGTGACCACGAACCCATCGCAGGGCGCGTGCACCGTCGTATCGGTCGGATCGATGGCGAGGCCGTCGCCCAGGATTCGCTCGGCGAAGACCGGATCGGGCACCTCTTCCAGCGGCGACACCCAGCCACGGATCGGCGCGACCAGCACGAGATTGGACAAGCAACTGGCTCCTCTGTGCTAACGGCCCGGCACGAACTGCACCGTGTGAAGCGCCCAGTATGGATCAAGCCTGGCGCGTGTGAAGATGAAACAGAGGTCGTGCACGCCGGTCTGCGGTGCGAACGGACCGCGCACCGTGCTGAGCGCAGTGTCTGGCGCAGCATGCCGCATGGGCAGAATCGCGATCTTCGCGCCGTCGCAGGTATCGAGATGGACTTCGAGCTCGCCGTCCGGCGTCGCCGGTGGCCGCAGCACGATCTTTTGTGCATCCGCGCCGATCTGGAAATTGAATGGCAACAAGCCGGCCGTGGCCTCGATCTGGGAAATGCCTGCCAGATCGACCTTCTCGTAGATCCAGCACGGATTCATCACATCGTGGAGAAACACCGGGCGCTTGCCGTGAACCGGCGCGGGGCCCTCAATGGAAAGCGTGATCGCGTTGCTGCAGAGCCTCAGGTCATGGCTGTCGCGGCTAAGCGGCGAGGCCGGCAGCGGAGCGGCAGCGTCGGCGCCACGCGTCGAATGCGGCAGGCCGAGCGCGGCATAGCGGTCAAGCTCCGCCGGCAGGCGCGCGAGGAAGCCCGGCCAGTCATGCGACGACGCCGGCGACCAGCCGAGTTCGGCCAGCGCCGCAGCGCGCGGAAACGCGGCATAGGCGACATTGTCTTGCTCACGGATATGCTCGGTCCAGATGTTCGCCTGCAGGCCGATAATGTGCCGGCGCTCGTCCGCGCTCAGGGCCGCGGGCGCGGGATCGAAAGCATAGACGTCGCGCAGCGAGACGATCGCGCCGCGGCCGGACGGTTCATCCGCGCCTTCGGCCTGCCGGTTGTCGAAATACAGAACCGGCGCCGGCGACAGCACCGCGTCGTGCCCTGCCCTTGCCGCGGTGACGGCGCCGTCGATGCCGCGCCAGGAGGTGATCGTCGCGTCCGGGGCGATGCCGCCCTGCAATATCTCGTCCCAGCCGATCAGCCGGCGGCCATGGGCGTTGAGAAATTTCTCGATGCGCCGGACGAACCAGCTTTGCAATTCGTCTTCGCTCGCGATGCCGAGCGCACGCATTCTGGCCTGGACCGCCGGCGAAGCCTTCCACTGATCCTTGACGGCCTCGTCGCCGCCAACATGGATGTAGCGGCCCGGGAACAGCGCCATGGTTTCGCGCAGAACGTCTTGCAGAAACGAAAACGTCCGGTCGTCGACATTGTAGAGATAGGGAAAGACACCCCAGTCGCTGGAAACGCCCGCCGGCGGGTTTGCCACCGCGCCGAGGCGCGGATAGGCCACGATGGCGGCCATGGCATGGCCGGGCATCTCGATCTCCGGCACGATGGTGATGTTGCGCGCCGCGGCATACGCCACCAGGTCGCGCACCTGGGCCTGGCTGTAATAGCCGCCATACAGGCGCGGCTTGCGCGTCCGGGGATCGATATCGTGCCGCGCGGCCTCGCCGGCCGGCACGCGCCACGCGCCGATCTGCGTCAGGCGCGGATATTTCTTGATCTCCAGGCGCCAGCCCTGGTCGTCCGTCAAATGCCATTGCAGAACGTTGAGCTTTTCCCGCGCCATCGCGTCGATCAGCGTCTTGATGAAGGCGACCGATTGAAAATGGCGGACGGAATCGAGCAGCAGCCCGCGCCAGGCAAAGCGCGGCGCATCCTCGATCCGCAGCGCCGGTATGGTCACGGTGCGCGCCGCCCCCGGCGTCTGCGTCAGAAGCTGCCAGAGCGTGATCGCGCCGTAGAACAGCCCGGCGGTCCGGCTTGCGGAAATGGTGACGCCATCCGGCGTGACCTCAAGGCGGTATCCTTCCTGCCCCGTCGCGTTGGGATCGGCGAGACGCCGCAGCGTGATCGCACCGTCCCTTCCCGGCCGTACCGCCAGAGTCAAACCCCGTGTGCGATGAACGAGGTCCTTGAAATAAGCGGCGACGCGGGCGCTGCCGCCATCAGCCTTGTCGAAGAGGAGCGCCGTACCGTCGCCGACGGCGAACCGACCGGACTGCAACGTCAGATGTCCCGGAAAAGGAACCAGCGCCGGTGCCGGTTGTGCGGGCGCCCCGGCCTGCGCGGAATTCCCGGCTGCGCCGGACAGGAACAGCGCCAAGGCCAACACCGCCGCTCCGGGCTTCGCCAAATTCCGACGGAACAACGTCACGGGGCTGGCCTTTCGCGTGTTGCGGCAAAGCAGATGGCAGCGGCCTTCAAAAAGAAGGGCGGAGAACTCACGCTCTCCGCCCTTGAGACTAGCAGTGCGACAGGAAGGGCGCATCTGCCCGCCAGGAACCGGGGCACTGGGGTGCCCCGGTTTCCGTTTCCCCTCAGAACTTCAAGCGAACGCCGGCATAGAGCTGGGTGCCGTTGCTGTACAAGGCGCGCGGCTGCGTCGTGCTCGCCGCGTAGTACTTCAAGGTCTGGTTGGTCAGGTTCAAGGCGTCGAAGGTGATCGAGGCATAGTCGGTGACGGTGAACTGAACCGAAGCGTCCAGCGAGCCATAGGCATTCTGGTTTTCGGCCGAGCTGCGGTCGAGGCCAACCAGCATCTTGGAGCGATAATTGTAGGACAGGCGCGTGCTCAGCCATGTGTTCTCGAAATAGCCGGTCAGGTTGGCGGTGCTCTTGGAGTCGCCGACCAGCGGTCCGCCGCTCGAATCGACGCCGCTGGCGAAGGTGTAATTGGCGCTGACGCCGAAGCCGTTCCAGATCGGCTGCTGCCAGCTCAGTTCGATGCCTTCATCGTGGCCGCTGGAGTTGAACGGCGAGGTGATCGTGTAGGTCGAGAACACCGGGATCGGGCTGGCGCCGGTCAGCGTCATGTTGACATAGCTGGCCGTCGACGTGCCGTAAGACACGTAGGACGACAGGTCCATGTAGAACACGCCCACCGACAACAGTGCCTGCGGCCCGTAATACCATTCATAGCTGAGATTGTAGTTCGCGGACTTGACCGGCTTGAGGTTGGGATTGCCGCCATTGCCGGTGAGGTTGAGGTCGGTGAGCTGCACCGCGCCGCCAAGCGCGCTGTAGTCCGGCCGCGACATGGTCTCGGCCGCCGCAAAGCGCAGCACCATCTCGTCGTTGAGATCGACGCTGATATTGGCGCTGGGCAAAATATCCCAGTAGGTGTGGCCGATATTGTTTATGCCGTAATTGCCGAAATCGCTGTGCGTGCCGGTGGCGTTGTTGACGTATTGGTGGATCGACTCGCGCGTATTGACGATGCGGACGCCGAAATTGCCCTTCCAGTGATCGCCGCCGATATTGGCCATCGCATAGGCCGCGGTGTCCTGCTCGCTCATGTTCATGCTGGCCGGCCAGTCGAACCGCCCGTTGGCGGGGTTCGAGATCGCAGCCGGCGTCTGCGGATAGGGCCGCCAGCCATTGTTGTGGAACAGAAGGTTTTCGATCAGCGCGGTGTTGCCCATCGGAACATTGGTCAACATGCCCGGGATCTTGAACGAGTCGGCGAAATCGGCCGGATAATTGGATGAGGAAACGTCGCTGCCGATGGATCCGGCATAAGAGACGCCGCCGTTGAAGAGGTCGTTCCTGCGGCTATGCTCCGCATAGCGCACGCCGGCCTTCACCGAATTGATCGGCCCCAGATCCAGTTTCTGCTCGAAATCGAGCTGGCCGTAATATTCGCTGTCGATGGCAGTCGACACGGCGGTCCAGGCCCAGTCGTTGACCAGGTTGGCGGCGTTGGACAGATCCACGCCCGGAACGTTGACGACGCCGACGCCGCTGCTGAAATCATAGCTGGCGGCATTGCCGGTGACCGGCGCGATCTCGCCTTCCCAGGCGACTTGCGGGTTCGTCTTGCCGACGCCATGGCTGTAGCCGGCCTTGAAGCTGACGTTCAGGCTGCTGGTCGGCGCCCAATTGCCGTCGGCGCTGAAGAAGTAGGTCTCGGCGCCACCGCCCGGCCGCTGGATGAAGTCGGTGACCATCGGCGCGACGCCGGCCTTTGCCGGGAACACCGCGGCGATGACCGTGTTGTCCTTTATCGTGAAGCTGGACGGCACGTTGTTGTTGAACTCGTTGGTGCCCCAGAACATGTAGTTGTTGTTTACGTTGCTGGCGGAGAGGTGCGAGTAGAAGCCCGTCAGCCGCAGGTCGAAGCTGTCGCTGGGCCTGAACTCAACGGTGACGTCGCCGCCTTCGCGCACGCGCTGCTGCAGGAACAGCGCCGAACCGATCAGCGTCGGGTACTGCTTTCCGCGCAGCGCCGGAAGCGTCGCGGCGCCGTTGCAGATATCCGGGCCGGGCGGGTTGGGTGTGCAGCCGACCGTGGCATAGCCGAGGAATTCCTGGCCGTCGCGGCGGATGTCGCGCGCCTCATAGAAGCCCTGGACCATGACGCCGAACGTGTCGCTGTCATTCTTCCAGTTGAACAGGCCGTTGAGCTGCGGCGTGGTGGCGCCGCGCAAGGTGGTGTAGGCGGCTTCGGCGCTGCCTTCCAAAGTGAGGTTGTCGCGGAATTCGAGCGGCTTGCGGGTCAGGATGTCCACCTGGCCGGCGACGCCGCCTTCCACCAGGTCGGCCTGCTGGCTCTTATAGACCTTGGCGGTGTCCACGATCTCCGACGGCAGCAGCGTATAGCTGACGCTGCGGCCGATGGTCTGGAACTGGTCGAGGATGAACCAGTCGCCGTTGGCGATCGTGTGGCCGTCCACCAGGGTCTGCGTCAGGCTGGCATTGGTGCCGCGGATCGAGACGCGGTCGTTCTCGTCGAAGCCGCCCTCGCCGCTCGCGGCCGAAACCGTGTTGACGCCGGGAATGCGCTGCAGCGCGTCGGCGACGTTCTTGTCCGAGAACTTGCCGATGTCTTCCGCCGATACGGCGTCGACGATGCTGGTCGAGTCGCGCTTGATGTTGATCGCGCGATCCAACGATTCGCGAATGCCCGTCACGACGACGGTCTCGATCTGCTCTGCGAATGCTGGCGTTGTGGCGACGAGCGCCACCAGGCTGACCGAACCGGCCAATACCCCCCGAAGTGACATGCGATGGTCCTCCCAATCCGATCAATTCCCGAAACCTGGGGCGTTGTTCCATCCTCTCGGCAGAACACCAATCCAAGTCCAATATAGAACCATTTCCCGATTGGGCTTTCGTGTCAAGGCAGAATTTTACGCGGTTTTTCCGGTTGACCTCGACGCATTTACATGTGGTACTATATTGGTTATACAGAATGTGGGCGAATTCCAGCGCCTGTTGCGCAGGAACCTCAGGAGACCGAAGTGGCGCCGCTGCTCACGATTATTGGCCAACTGGACGACGCCGCGAACCTGCCCCTGTACCAGCAGCTTCAGCGCGGCCTGCGCCACGCGATCGAGAGCAAGCTCCTGTCGCCGGACGATGCGCTGCCGCCCGAACGCGATCTGGCCGAGGAATTCGCGGTGTCGCGCATCACGGTCCGCAAGGCGATCGACGGCTTGGTCGCCGAGGGCCTGCTGACCCGCAAGCAAGGGTCCGGAACGTTCGTTTCCAGCCGCGTCGAAAAGAATTTTTCCAAGCTCACCTCGTTCACCGAGGACATGATCGCCCGCGGCCGCGTTCCGACCAGCAGCTGGCTGCGCAAGTCGCAGGGCACCGTGACGCCGGAAGAATCGCTGACCATGGGCCTCAGCCCCGGCACGCCCGTCTATCGCTTCAATCGCCTGCGCTTCGCGGACGATGCGCCCATGGCGCTCGAATTCTGCACCGTGCAGGCCTTCTGCCTGCCGTCGGTCGATGCCGTCGAATCATCGCTCTATACCGCCCTGGCAAAGGCCGGCTATCGCCCGACGCGCGCGCTGCAGCGGCTGCGCGCGGTGCTGTTCACGGCCGAGCAAGCCGCGTTGCTTCGCGCGCATGAACATGACGCAGGCTTGCTGGTCGAGCGTCGCGGTTTCCTGCCCGATGGCCGCGCGGTGGAGTTCTCGCAGTCCTTCTATCGCGGCGACACCTACGATTTCGTCGCGGAGCTGAACGCGTCGGAGCTCGAAAAGTGATGGCCGGCGGCGTTGCGAGCCGATCCGCCGGACGCCAATCGCAGATGTTTCGCGAAGCCGCGCAAGCACCGGATGTCGTCGCACGCCAGTTCGCGGCCAATCGCTTGCTGGTCGAGCAAATCGGCGCCCGCCTGCGCGCCGGCAAGCCCCGCGCCGTCGTCACCGGCGCGCGCGGCAGCTCCGATCACGCCGCGACATTCGCCAAATACCTGATCGAAACCAGGACCGGCGTCGTCACATCTTCCACCGGCCTGTCGACCAGCTCCGTCTACGCGGCGCAGCCCAAGCTGGGCGGCATGCTGTTCCTGGCCATCTCGCAGTCCGGCAAAAGTCCCGATCTGCTTGCAGCGGTGGAGGGCGCCAAGGCCGGCGGTGCCTTCGTGCTGGCGATCGTCAACGATGCGGCAAGCCCCCTGGCGGCGTTGGCGCATGAAGTCCTGCCGCTGCATGCCGGCGACGAGGCCAGCATCGCGGCGACGAAGACGTATCTCGCCTCGGTGGCCGCCATCGCCGGGCTGGTTTGCGAATGGACGCAAGACCGCGAGCTTGCGGGCGCGCTGCGGGACCTGCCCGGCCTGATGCGGCAGGCCTGGGACTGCGACTGGGGCGGCGCCGTCACGGCCCTGAAATCCCGGCATGATCTCTACACCATCGGCCGTGGCGTCGGCTTCGGCGCAGCGCAGGAAGCAGCGCTGAAGTTCAAGGAAACGACCGGCCTGCACGCCGAGGCGTTCAGTGCCGCGGAAGTGCAGCACGGCCCCATGGCGCTGGTGAAAAAAGGCTTTCCGATCCTGATGCTGTCGCAGCGCGACGAAACCCGTCCCGGCCTGGAAGATCTCGCCGCCAAGCTCGTCGACGCCGGCGCCGAGCTTTTCGTCGCCGGCTTCGCGGTGCCCGGCGCGGTCACGCTGCCGACGGTCGCCGCCCATCCCGCGCTCGAACCGATCCTGATGATGCAGAGCTTTTACCGGATGATCGACGCGCTGGCGCGGGCGCGCGGCTTCAATCCGGACTGTCCCCCGAACCTGAACAAAATCACCGAGACCATCTGACATGCGGACGGCGTTGATCAACGGCCGGGTGATGACGGACCGCGGCACCGTCGAGGACTGCGCCGTTCTGATCGAGAACGGCCGTATCGGCGGCGTCATGCGCCAGGACGATCTGCCGGCAGGCGTGGCGCGCCACGATCTCAAGGGCGGATTGCTGCTGCCCGGCTTCATCGACACGCAGGTCAATGGCGGCGGCGGCGTCCTGTTCGGCGACGCCCCGAGCGTGGAGACGCTGCGCGTGATTTCCGCCGCGCATGCCCGCTTCGGCACGACCGGGTTTCTTCCGACGCTGATCAGCGGAGATTTCTCGCTCATCCGGGCCGCGATCACCGCCGTCGAAACCGCGATCGCGGCCGGCGTGCCCGGCGTTCTGGGCATCCATATCGAAGGGCCGTTCCTCAACCCCAGGCGCAAGGGCATCCACGACGCGGAGAATTTCCGCGCGCTCGGCGCCGAGGCCTTCGAGCTTCTGACCTCCGTCAGGCACGGCAAGACGCTCGTCACATTGGCGCCGGAAGAAACGACGCCGCAAGTCATCGCAGCCCTGGTCAAGGCCGGCGTGATCGTGTCGGCCGGCCATACCGACGCGACCTATGGCGATATCCGCGCCGCACTGGCCGGCGGGCTCACCGGCTTCACGCATCTGTTCAACGCCATGTCGCCGTTGCGCGCGCGCGAGCCCGGCACGGTCGGCGCCGCGCTGGGCGACGCGGAAAGCTGGTGCGGCATCATCGTCGACGGCCATCATGTCGATCCCGCCACGCTGCGCATCGCGCTGGCCTGCAAGCGGCTCGACCGGCTGATGCTCGTCACCGACGCGATGCCGAGCGTCGGCGCGGCCGAAAAAAGCTTCCAGCTCCAGGGCCGCACCATTTCGGTGAAAAACAGCGTCTGCACGGCGCCCGACGGAACCCTGGCAGGTTCCGACCTGGACATGGCCTCGGCGGTGCGCAACGCGATGGCGCTCATGGGCGTTAATCTCGCTGAGGCCGTCGCCATGGCCAGCCGCAATCCCGCCGCGTTTCTGGGTCTTGCGGGCGATGTCGGCAGCAGCCGCGCCGGTCAACGCGCGAACTTCGCACTGGTCAACGATGCGCTGGAGGTGCTGGACGTGTGGATCGACGGTCAATTGCAGCGGGCGCTCTGATGAGGCCAAGCCGTGGACTCGCGATCTTCGGCGCCACGGGCGACCTCGCCCAGCGCATGCTGTTCCCCTCCCTCTACTTCCTCGACCGCGAAGGCCTGCTCCCGGACGATCTCGTCATCGTCGGCTGTTCGCGAGGCGCCATGGGCGACACCGCGTTCGCCGCTCGCGTCGGCGAGGCGATCAAGGCGCGCGCCGGCGAATTCTGGTCGGAACCGGATTGGGCACGGCTGCGGCAGCGGCTGCGCCACGCCGCGGTCGACGCCGCCGACGCTGCGTCGTTCGCGAACTTGGGCAAGGCGGTGGGCGACACCGGGGAAATCCTCTTCTACCTGTCGACATCGCCGAGCCATTACGGCGACATCTGCCGGAATCTGAAAGCCGCGGGACTTGCGGGCTCGCGCAGCCGCGTCGTCGTCGAAAAACCCATCGGACGCGACTTGGCCAGTTGCCGCGCCATCAACGGCTCCCTCGCCGAAGCGTTCAGCGAAGACCGCATCTTCCGCATCGACCATTATCTCGGCAAGGAAGCCGTGCAGAACCTGCTTGCCTTGCGCTTCGCCAATACGCTCTTCGAGCCCCTGTGGAACAAGACCGGCATCGAACAGGTGCAGATCACCGTCGCGGAGACCGTCGGCGTCGAGGAGCGCTGGTCCTACTACGACGAATACGGCGCGGTTCGCGACATGGTGCAAAATCATCTGCTCCAGCTTCTCTGCCTCGTCGCCATGGAGCCGCCGGCCAGCCTCGATCCCGACTCGGTACGCAACGAGAAGGTGAAAGTGCTGCGCGCGCTGCGGCCGATCGAAGGCCGCGACATCGCCAAGAAGGCCGTGCGCGGCCAATACGGCGCCGGCGCGGCGGAGGGCCGCGCGGTGCAGGGCTACGCCGGCGAAAGCGGCGGCCATCCGAGCCAGACCGAGACCTTTGTCGCGATCGAGGCGCATATCGACAATTGGCGCTGGGCCGGCGTGCCGTTCTATCTGCGCACCGGCAAACGGCTGCCGCTGCGCCGCTCGGAGATCGTCATCCAGTTCCGCGACGTGCCGCACTCCATCTTTCCCGGCAACGACCTGCTCGCCAACCGCCTGACGATCCGCCTGCAGCCCGAGGAAGAGATCGCGCTGCTGTTGATGAACAAGACGCCGAGCCTCGAGCAGAACGGAATGCAGCTGAGGCCGCTCAGCCTCAATCTGAGCCTCAGCGACACCTTCAAGACGCACAGCCCGCGCCGCCGCATCGCCTATGAACGGCTCCTGCTCGAAGCGTTGCACGGCAAGGGCACGCTGTTCGTGCGCCGGGACGAGGCCGAAGCCGCCTGGTCGTGGATAGATGCCATCGCCGCAGGCTGGCAACGCCAGGGCGTGCCGCCCTTCGCCTATGCCGCGGGAAGCTGGGGCCCCTCCGCCGCCATCGCCCTCACCGAACGCAATGGACATAGCTGGTATGAATAACCTGGCCTCCGCCGATATCGCACAGCCTATTTTTCGCGACTTTCACGATGCCCAGGACTTGTACGCCACGCTGGCGGACGATATCGCCGCGCGGCTCACCGCGGGCGTGGCGCGCAACGGCCGCGCCGGCTTCGTCGTGTCGGGCGGCACGACGCCAGGCCCGCTTTACGACGTCCTGGCGACTCGCCAAGCGCCCTGGGAGGACGTGTCGATCGCCCTATCGGACGAGCGCTGGATCGATCCAGGCTCGGAACGGAGCAATGAGCACCTTGCCCGCACGCGCCTTGTCACGGGCAACGCCGCACGCGCCCATCTTGTGCCGATGAAAACCGCGCAGGCCCGTCCGCGCGATGCGCAGAGGGCGATCAACGCCGCCATCGCCGCGATGCCCCGGCCTTTCGACGCGGTGCTGCTGGGCATGGGAATCGACGGACATACGGCGTCGCTCATTCCGGGCGCGGCGGGCCTGGCGGCGGCGCTGGATCGTTCCGATCCGGCGCTGGTGCGCGCCATCGACCCGCCGGATCTGGCGGCCATGGGTGAGCGCATGACGCTGACGTTGCGGGCCATTCTCGACACGCGCTGGATCGCCATCCTGATCCGCGGCGAAGCAAAGCTCGACGCCTACAAACGGGCGCTCGCCGGCAGCGACGCCCTAGGGGCGCCGATATGCGCCGTGCTGCACCAGGCCGGCGTGCCGGTCTCGGTCTTCTGGTCCGCGTAGGAGATTGCCGTGACCGCAGCGCTCCATCCCCGTATCCGCGCGGTGACGGAGCGTATCCGCGTCCGCTCCCGCGAGACACGTGCCGCCTATCTTGCCGGCATTGCGGAAACCGCCGCGCGCGGCCCGGCGCGCAAGCTGCTGGATTGCGGCAACCTTGCGCATGCCTGCGCCGCGGCCGGACCGGCCGACAAGCTGCGCATCGCGGGCGGCGGCGGCATGAATCTCGGCATCGTGACGGCCTATAACGACATGCTGTCGTCGCATCAGCCCTTGGCCGCCTATCCCGACATCATCAAGCAGGCGGCCCGCGAACAGGGCTGCACCGCGCAGGTCGCCGGCGGCGTCCCCGCCATGTGCGACGGCGTCACGCAGGGCCAGCCGGGCATGGAACTGTCGCTGTTCTCGCGCGACGTGATTGCGCTCTCCACCGCCATCGCACTCAGCCACAATGTGTTCGACGCCGCGCTGTGCCTCGGCGTTTGCGACAAGATCGTGCCGGGTCTGGTGATCGGCGCGCTGTCCTTCGGTCATCTGCCCGTTCTGTTCGTGCCGGCCGGGCCGATGCCTTCGGGCATTCCCAACAAACAGAAGGCCGGCGTGCGCGAGGCCTTTGCCCGCGGCGAGATCGGACGCGAAACGCTGCTGGAGTCGGAGACGGCGTCCTATCATGCGCCGGGCACCTGCACGTTTTACGGCACGGCGAACTCCAACCAGATGCTGATGGAGGTGATGGGCCTGCACATTCCCGGCAGCGCGTTCGTCAATCCCGGCACCGTTTTGCGCGAGGCGCTGACGCGGGCAGCGGCCCGCCGGGCCTGCATCCTGGCACGCGACCGGTCGGCCGCGCTCGCGCATGTGATCGACGAACGCACCGTCGTGAACGCCATCGTCGGCCTGATGGCGACGGGCGGCTCGACCAATCACACGCTGCACCTTCCGGCCATGGCACGGGCCGCGGGGATCGTTGTGGACTGGGATGATTTTGACGAAATTTCGCGCGCCACGCCTCTCCTGGCGCGCATCTATCCCAACGGGGCCGCGGACGTGAACGTGTTTCACGCGACCGGCGGTATGGCGTTCCTGATACGCGAATTGCTCCAGGCGGGGCTGTTGCATCGCGACGTGCAGACCGTGATGGGCGATCTGTCCGCCTATGCCCGGGAACCGTATCTCGACGGCGACCGGCTTTGCTGGCGCGAGCCGCCGCAAAGATCTCCCGATCGCGAAGTCCTGCGCCACGCCGGCGATCCGTTCGAAGCCGAAGGCGGCCTCAAATTGTTGGACGGCAATCTCGGCCGCGCGGTCACGAAAATCTCCGCCGTCGCGACCGCCCATCGTGCGATCGTCGCACCGGCGGCCGTGTTCGAGGACCAGGACGCCTTTCTCGGCAGTTTCAGACGCGGCGAACTCGACCGCGACGTCGTCGCGGTCCTGCGTTTCCAAGGTCCCAAAGCCAATGGCATGCCGGAGCTGCACAAGTTGATGCCGCCGCTTGCCGTCTTGCTGGGCAAGGGCTTCAAGGTCGCGCTCGTCACCGACGGCAGGCTCTCGGGCGCCTCCGGCAAGGTTCCGGCCGCCCTGCATGTGACACCCGAAGCGATGGATGCAGGCCCGCTCGCACGCCTTGCCGACGGCGATATCGTCCGTCTGGATTGCGAGCGTGGACTGTTGGAAGCCCAGGTGCCGCTCGAGGTCCTGATGGCGCGTCAGCCGGCGGTACGCTCCGCTGCGGCTCACGGCTGCGGCCGGGAATTGTTCACTGGGCTACGCGCGATGGTCGGTTCGGCGGATCGCGGCGCATCGCTGTTTTTTTGAAAATCGCAAGCGCAGGCGGCGTACGGCCCGCAACGATCGTCAAATGTGAATCTTGGAATTCCGCTTGCACAGCGCGATGAGCGCGGCCCGGTCGCGGATGTGAAGGCCGGTGTGGGTGAGCTCGACCCAATTGTCCTTGCGCCAGCGCTCGAGCTTGCGATTTACCGCCTCGCGCGATGCGCCGATATGATGGGCGATCTCCGACTGGTTGTAGAGAATCCGGCCATTCTCCGATTCGATGAGCAGGAAACGCGCCAGGCGCTTGCCCAATTCCATCGAGGACGTGCGCTCCACCAGCGCGTCGGTCTCGCGAATTCGCCTGGTGAGCACCCGGATGAGCGCGAGCGCGGATTGCGGTTCGGCCAGCAGCGCCTCATGAATGAGCCTGTGGTCGATGCGCAGGAGTTCGCAGCGGCGCGTTGCCTGGGCATTCGTCGCGCGCGCCGTGCCGTCCAGCGCACCCATCTCGCCGATCACCGATCCCGAACCGATGCGGGCGAGCCAGACGGGGCGTCCGTCGAGGCCGGGAATCGAGATCTCTATCTCGCCGACGAAGATCGCGTAGGCCGCGTCGGATTTGTCCCCATGCCCGAACAGCCGCTGGCCTTTCTCGAGCTGCAGGACCGTGCCGGACTTGGCAAGCGTCTGGCGGCGGGCGGCGGAGAGCGCGGCGAAGACGCTGTCGCGCGCCAGCGCGTCCGCGATCTTCGCGAACGTCTTGTCGTCGGACTTGTCCAAAGTCGCTGTCGCCCCGCCCATCACTGTGACGTTAACAAGGACCAATCGCGCTGCAAGGACTTAACGCGACGCAATCGGTCACACCAGCCGGTTGTGCGACGGAGGCTCGCGTACAACCCTGCGTCGGGACTGTTGATTAAGTTATTGATTATATAGAATATTACTCATGGGCGCGGCGACGTCGTGCATTCGCTGACCATCGACGGCATCGTCACCGAGCTCTACGACGGGACGATGATCCCCGGTCTGCGCCAGCCAAGCATGGTTGGCCTGACGCGCGAACAACAGGCGCGCACGATCTCGGTCGAATGACGACCGCTGATTCCCCAAACGCCTCGGCGCCCAACGAGCAGAGCATGCAGGCAACGCCGGCGCGAACCGCGCGGCACTCCCCGCGATGGCCCGAGAGTGAAGTTATGGGAATTTGGACTGGTACAGGACTCGTTTCGATTCCAACCTTGCGCCCGCAAACGACAGATTTCGGAGCAGCCAAACCGCCGCGGCCAACTTTAGAGTCGCACCAGTCTAGCGTGATCGGCGCCACACGCTTTCCGGAGTCGGCTCCGGCCAACTCCACGACCACGGATGCGATCGCGGGAAAGTTCTCGGCGCATCCTCATGAGCTTTTTCGTAGCCCTGCTCGTGCCTATGGCCCGCCCGGCGTCGGCCCGCCACCATGATCGTGCGGCGTAGAATGGTCGCCCCTCTCATGGCCCGCGCCTCCGCCGACACCCACGCCGATATGGACCCCGCCGAAAATGTCGTCGAGGAAGGAACCCTTCTTCTCGCACCGGCCCTCCTTGAGCTTGGTCCCCTCTGGGCAACCGCAGGCGGTCCCGGCCCGGTTGAGGACCATGGGATCGCGGCAGACCAGCACGCAGCCGCGTCCCGGCTCCAGCGTCGCGCCTTGCGGACAGACGCAGCGGTTGGGCGTCGGCTGGCGCATGTCAGGATAGCGGCACATGCAGGAGGCGCCGTGCGGGGTCGTCGAGTCTTCGTCGCAGATCGCATGGCGCCTGATGCAGCCTGTGCCGGGAATCAGCGACGAGCCTTCCGGACAACCGCACGTGGTTTGCGACCGTCGGACCATGCCGTCATAGCGGCAGGTGCATGAGTCGCCGCGGGTCGAATGCGGATCGCAAACCTGCTTCTTGATGCAGCGGCCATGCCGATCATCCCAGTCCTCGCCCGCTTTGCAGGTCAGGCAGCTGGCGCCGTTCCAATGTGTGCCGTCCTGGCAGACCGGCTTGCAGGCGCCGGGAGCGGGGCCGGCATGGGTGTCGCAGGGCGGCGGCTTGCGCTCCGCCGGCGGCTGCTGCGGCGGGTGCGCCATCATGGCCTGAACCCCCGGCGTGTGGGCATCGGCGCAGGCGCGATTGTTGCCCTCGCCGTTTCCATATGCGGGCGTCGTGCCGCCATTGCTTGCGGCTTGCGTGTACAGCTGCCCGAAACTCGTCGGCTGCGGCTGGGGCCACATCATGGCGAGGTAGCAATTGGTGTACGTGCCGGGCGCGGTCGGCGTGAAGGAAACCGTGAAGGTGTGGGTGTAGAACGACGTGACGTTCGGGTTCGATCCGGTCGCGGTCGCCCCGTCCGGATAGCTCGCGTGATAGCAGAACCAGCTGCCGCTGTAGCTCGCCGACGTGGCCGACGAGCAGTACGGCCACGTTCCGTTGTTCGGACCAGTCCCCGCGGCCTGGGTGGGAAGGCCGAGCGGAGTCGAGGTCGAGGTCAGTGTGGTGTGCGGGCCGGTGAACATGCCGTCGCCGAACGCGATCGGACCCAGATAGGTGCCGGAGACCGTCACCTCGAACTTGCAGGGTTGCCCGATCGCGCAGCCGGCTTCCGAGTCGCCCTTGAACGTCTTCTTCACGTGCAGCCAGGGGCCGGGATCGGGCCAGGAGCAGGTGGCGACCGCCGGGTCGCATACCTTGTGCGTACCGACGATGATCGCCGCCACGCTCTCGTCGATCTCATGCACCGGGCCGTCGGGACCGGCCATGTTGTTCCAGGCCGAGCCGACCGTCTGGTCGACATGCGTGACCTGCGCATAGTTCAGCACGCTGGCCGTGTGGAGGATGCCGTCCGCCGGCGTCGCAGTCGGACTGTTGTACTGGCTCGTGACCCAGGCCGGGTCCAGCGTCACGCGGAAGGTCAGCGTTTGCGAAAAGCCCGTCGTGTTGTAGGCCCCGAGCGTGAGCGTGGACGCCGTGTCCCAGATGACGGTGTCGCGCCCGCCCGACGTCGTGAATGACGTGCCGGCCGGCAAGCCGGTCGGATTTGAAACCCTGTAAGGCGCGGTCGGTCCGGGCAGGACGTCCTTGACCTGAATCCCCGTCATCGGTGCGTTGGAGATGTTGATTATTTTCAGCGTGACCGAGGTGCTGAGTCTGGAGATGCCACGGGCATTCAAAACGGTGCCGTCGAAATCGTCCGGGCCGAAATCGACCTCGGAGCCATACTTGATCAGCTGGATGTTGGGGCAAACCGAACCCGCCAGCCCCAACAGCATGCCGGACAAACCACCATAGTTGCCCGACGAGACGACGCTGCCGGTGGCCGGATCGAAAGGATTGCCGGCCGTCACGGCCGGTGCATTGCCGCCCAGCAGGTTCTGCAGATGGATGGTGCCGTTCGGAACCGGATTGGGCTGCGCCGGATTGGTCATGAACGGCCCGATGCCGACGCCGATGATCTTGTCGTTCAAGGTATAAATGTTGTCGACGGCATAGGTCGCGTGATTGGTCGCATCGACTTCGCCGGCACTACCGCTCGCCGCCATGACGTTCGCCAGCGTGGTCAGGTCGACGAAGTAGTTCGGCCGGCCGTCCGTGATGAAGACGACAAGAGCCGGCGCGCCATGCGTCTGCAATTCCGTATAGGCGAGCCGCAACGCCGCATCCCAGTTGGTGCCGAAGCCCAGGGAGGCGGCGGAAGGGTTGTAGCCGTTCGCGATGTTGTTGGCGTTGGCGTTGGTGAGAGGCTGCCAGGCGCCCCACCCGCCAATCGCCGCGCTCGAGCCGAAGTAGATCACCCTGGCGTTCGCGTTGGTGCCGTCGCCGGCGAAGGCGTGCGCCGCGGCGATCAGGGCGTTTCTGACGGTGGTGCTCTGATCGTTGTTGGAGCCGTCGCCGGCCGGATCGTAGATGCTGTAGGACTCGTCGACCACGAACAACACGTCCATGCCGCATTTCGGCGTGAAGGGCGGAACGTGGTCGTGCGGACGGAACTGTGGGAAAATGTTGATGCAGCTCCTGTTGTCGGTCGCAACGGTGTCGCTGTAGCCCGAAGCCGCCGCCGGCGCGACGGTGGCGCAGTTCTCTATCGTGTCGGTCGGCGATCCGACGACGCTGGCGCTGACCGTGATGGGCGGCAGGATGGCGCCCGTCGCGATGGGCACCGGGCCGCTATAGACGCAGGTCAGCGTCCCGCCGGCGGCGACCGGATACTGGCTGAGCAGGCCGCAATTCCAGTTCGTGCCGGTGGCGCTGGTGAATTGAAGACCCGCGGGCACGATATCGGAGATCGTGACGACGTTGCCGTACTCGATCGGATCCGCCGTGTTGGTGGCTTGCAGCGCGAATTGGTAGCCGGTGCCCTCTTTGGTGCCGTCCGGCGTCATCGTCGTCGTTTTCTGGACGGCCAGATTGATCTTGCCGGGAACCTGCAGATACACGTTCGTCGAACAGCACTTGTCGGTACCCGGCTTGCTGCCGTGGCCCGGATCGACGGCATCGACGCTCAAGACGATGAATTGTCCCGGCGTCAGGCCGGAGAGCGCCCAGCTGCCGTTGATGGTGCCGGAGGGAAATGTCTGTTGTGCCGCCGAGACGACGCTGACGCCGGCGGTCAGCGAGCGGACGGTCACCCGCCGGGCGCCGAACCCGGACGGGCCGCTGCCGGTCAACGTCACCGTGCCGTTGCCGTTGGGATTGGCGCTGGGACTGGGATTGAAGTGGATGGTGCCGATGAGGTCGAGACAGCCATGCTCGATCGGCGTGCCATTATCCCCCCGGAACAAGGCAGCGATCTGCGGCTTCACATAGGGCGCGGCGAAATAGCCCGCGACAACCACCGCGGCCGCCGCCGCCGCCCACAAACTTGCCGTCCTGAGCCAAGGAAACATCGCTTAAGCCCCGCCTGTCGATTTCGGCGCACGTCGCATGTTGCGCGCGCGCGCTTTGCTAGTGGCCACCCATGGTGCATACGCCCGTCGGAATCCTGACGTTCAACCTCGTGTGGCAACAGTCATATGGCTGGTTGCTTTGCCTGTCTGAATTCTTGAAGGCGCAAACATCGATGTGAACCATCTGGCCCGGCGCGGCGCCGCTGAGTGAAATCGCGCCCGGCGGCGGAATCAGGGTGATGTCCGGCCCGTTGCTCACATTCACGCCGCTCGTCGTCGAATGCACGGTCAGCATATCGATGCCGATGCCGGCGGTGTCGGTTGTCGCGAGCTGATAGCTCCAGGTGCCGGTCAGGGTATCGCAAACCGGCGTCGCCACGACCTTGCATACTTTGCTGACCGGGTTGTCGCAGCCGCCCCCGGTGCAGCAATCGGGCGTGACGCAGGGCGAGCCGCAGCCCGGCGTTCCCGGAATGCAGGGCGAACCGCAATCGCCCCCAGTACAGCCGTCCCCGGGGTTGTCGCCCGGCGGGTTGTTCGGTGGATTATGGGGCGGGTTGCCGGGCGGATTGGCCGGCGGCACGCCGGTCGCCACCTGTGTCGGCGGCACGACCGCGGTGGTGCCGCCAGGCGGCGGCGCGCAAGCCGGATCCCTGCAGGCGTCGCGATACACGGCGACATCCCCGACCATGCCGCTGCGGTTCGCCGAATCCATGCGATCGGTATAGTTGACGAAATAGCTTATCTCCGGCGGCACGTCGAAGCCGCGTACCGGACCCTTCGGACTGATTTGAAGGCCATAGAGTTGCAGCGGACCGGCCGGCTCGAAGCCCGCCGCCGTCTGGTGGAAATCGCGCAGCATGTCGCCGGTGAAGAAGATCGCGTCTTCGCAGTCTGCCAGATTGATCGTTCCGTCGCTGTTATAGCCGTAGCCGAGCGCAACGCCGCCGGCGCTGTTGCGGTTGTCGCCGGCATAGCCCACGCCGTATTCCTCGGCCGCCTGATAGAAGTGCCGCGGCTTGCGCGGATCGAACGGCTTGGCGGGCCAGAAGCGCCAAACATGCGCCACGGCGCCGCGCGCCAGGGGCGTGTAGTCGTATTGCGTCCCCGTCACGCCGCGCTGCGCGGCGATCATCGCTCCGTCGCGCGTAAAGACGATGTCGGAAACCGGCGCGGCGGCCGCCCCGCCCGGCACGTCCACTTCGATGCGCGCATCGCTTACGAAGTCGCCGTCTTGGCCAAGGCCGATCGACCAGATCTGGCCGTCGGCAACCGCGTAATAAAGGCGCTGGTCGTTCGGATTGAAGGCCAAGCCGAAGACCCGGCGCGCGGCGGGCGCCAAGCCCCAGGTCGCCGGGTCCGATGGCAGGAATGCATTGCTGTGGATGTCGACGCGTCCTTTGCGCGTTACGGGTGTCAGATGGGCGAATTGGCGGCCGGTCACGCCATGGTCGTATGCACCAAGATATTTGCCGGTCAGATCGAAGCGGTGGATGTCGCCGCTGGCGAGATCGGAAACGAAGAGCTGACGGTGCGCGCTGTCATAGGCGATATTTCCGAGCGCCGCGGGACCGATCGGCTCGCCATTGAGAGAGACTTCCGCAAAGCGAGTGACTGCTCCTGTTCGTCCGTCGATCTTCCAGATACTGCCGGGACCGCCGCCGGGACCGAACTGGCCCACCATCCAATCGGCGTCGGCCTGTCCCTCTTTCATGCGGTCGGGAAGCTGGTCGTGGTTCCTGTCGGGCGACACGATGTTCAGGCCGTACATCGATGTCGCGGTGAGATAGATGTTGGAAAACTCGTCGTCGTCGATGGTGACGCCGAACACCTGACCGACCGCGGAAGCGGGAATGTCCCGCAGGCGCGGCGCGGCCCAATATTGGCCGGACCATACGCTGCCGGGCTTTCTGGGATCGAAGATGCGTGCAGAAGGACCGTTCACGTCGATGAACGTTAGGTCGGCCGAAGCGCCCGCCGAACGCGCAACGACACCTGAAAATCCGGTCACGACCGCATCGCCGAGTTCCAGCGTCGCGCCGCGACCATCGGCATGAAGCGCCGTGACGGAGCCCGGCCGCAGTTGGCAATAGTAAAGTAGCGACAGAAGCACGACGATGATCACCGCGGCGATGGCGCCGTTGCGAATCAAATGTTTCTGGCTGAACGGCCCGTCTTCCATCGTCCCCCCCGGCAGCCAGACCATTGCCAAGCCCGCTTGTGCCACAAAGCCCATGTGCCGCCCGTCCCTGACCGGTCACACGCCGGTCACGGCACAAGCAGCGGCCGGAACCGCCATGGGCGGGAGCCGCTGCAAAGGACTGCCAAAAGATTACGCCATTGTCACGAATTCGGCAACTCGTGCCAACGCGCCAAAGCCGTCGCGTTCACGTGCGATCGAGTCGAGGCGCACCTCGAACGGCACTATTGGCGACGCCTAATGGCTCCAACAAAGCAAGGTTTGCCATAAGATTGCTCGGATTTCCTCGACTTCAGCGCTTGCTGGCGCGTGTATCCGGTGTGCCTTGTGGGACTGCATGCTTGAGAAACAGCGCAAGGCGCCGAGAAAGAACGGCCGATTACACACAACCCGGCGCACTCGGCCCTCGGATCTCAGCGCTTTCCGATCTGCCGATTTCTCAATGGCGCAAAGCATGGAAAGCTAACTTCAAAAAGCGAGGGGTCACGGGTTCGATCGCGCATCATCCTATACCAACTGCTTGCGTGGAAGGTCGGTCAGATAAAATGGGCGAATTGGATAGCGCCACCGAGCGCGTACCAAATAAGATCGGAGCCGCCCTGCAGCGAGACGGCTCGTACGAGCCCAAGATACGCAGTGGTCTCACCAGGCGTGGTTCTTTCGCGCGAATGGAAAGGCGTCGTCCACAGAATGGCACAGTTGGGCATTTGGTGAACCTTGCTCCCAACATCCTCGAAGATTGGAGCATTTTGCCCTGCAACAGGGTCAATTCTAGCGTAGCGTTTTTCCTTGATTATATAGACACCAATATACGGCGAGCGTATGCTTCCTCTATTCTTGGTCGTGGACTGAATATTTCGTGGGTCGTCCTCGGGACTAAGGCTCCGCACAATCACGAGGTCCTACCGCAAGAAAAGGAACAAACAAATGCCAAAGACTGGGATGGACGAAAACGGGAATGGTGCAGAATTTGTTGCACACGAAGAGGAAACCAACGCCCGGCGTCAGATGTTGAAGCAAATAGGGCTGACCACGGGTGCCCTGGTCGTCGCGGCACTTGGCTCGTCGGGAGCTTCGGCACGAGACCGGGAGGCGCCAGCGGATCAGTCATCGGATGTCGAAGATCGAATCATCGAGCGGGCATTGAAAGACAAGGAATATCGCAGACGATTGGTCGCCGACCCGAGAACGGTGATCGGCGAGGAAATCGGTAGCGCATTGCCACCGCATATGCAGATCAAGGTGGTCCAGGATACACCAGACCTCTTCTATGTGGTGCTCCCTTACGTGCCCGCAATACGCGGAGACAGGGTCTCGAACAGGGAGCTCCAGGACGGAGCCGACGGCATGGCCATTGCCTCGTCGAGGAGATGCTGTAGGTGCAGTAGTTTGAGCGTGTGCAAATAGCGGGCGTCTAGCTCACCGCGGCATCGTCGGGCGTCGGAGCGGCTGCCCAGAGGGTAGAGCCATGTTCAATCGACCCCCTGACGAGTCACGATGCCCTTAGCCGATGCCGATCTGAGGGATATCGTCGAGCGCGCCAGTTCCTTTCGTGAGCGCCTCAATGGCGGATTCGAGCACGGTGAGTTGGGGATCGATGACGAGCGGGTCGAAGCGCTGCTGACGCACTGGCGGCAGCTGATTGCGCCAGGGGACCCTCTTACGTTCGAGCGTCGGCTGGCGTGGGACGGACTCGACGAGGCGGCTGCGCGACGTGCGCTGGCTCGACCTCGTCTCCCCGCCGGTGAGCCTCTCCCTCCGTGGTCATCGACCCTGCGTGACGCCGTCAACGCCTTTGAAGCTTCGTCGGATGATAGTCAGAAAACCGATCGAGCGCTCGATCCTCAGGATCCAGTTCCCTTCGAGGAGGTGGTGCTGCCGTTCGTCGTCCTCGCCCGGCACAAACTGCTGGGCGACGGTGGCCAGGCTGCCGGCATATCTTTGGCGGCATTGACGACGCTGGAGCGTGCATTGTTGCGCCAGCTCGTCGAACTGTTCAGTCTTCCGCTTCACCGCGAATTCGCCGTGCAGCGCGCGTCGCGCCAGACAGGATTTTCCCGTCTGCTCGCGCAAGCAGCCGCCTCCGACCAGAACCGCGAATACAGCGCATTCGTGACGCGGATGCGCTCTACCGGGATCGCGTTGTTTTTCCGCGAGTTCCCCGTCTTGGCCCGCCTGGCTGCGCAGAAGACAGATTGCTGGGTCGAGACGTCTGCGGAACTGCTCCATCGATTGATCAAGGATCGCCAGACCATTGGAGCTGTATTTGCGGATGGGGTGGATCCGGGAGAGGTTGTCGCCCTGGGGACGGACCTCTCGGATGCCCATCACGGCGGGCGCAGCGTCGTCGCGGTGAGGTTCGCGTCCGGCCTGCGGCTAATCTACAAGCCGAGAGATCTCGGCCTCGAGCGCGCTTATTTTTCGTTGCTGGCGTGGCTGAACCTGCACGGCTCTCCTTTGCCTTTCCGGCTGCTTCGTGTCCTCGAATGTCCCCATTATGGATGGGTCGAATTCGCCGACAACAGCGAGTGCGCCGACGAAGGCGAAGCCGAACGCTATTTCCAGCGCGCCGGCATGCTCTTGTGCCTCGTGTATGCGCTCGGCGGCACCGACTTCCACTGCGAGAATGTAATCGCGTCCGGGGAGCAACCAATTCTCGTTGATCTTGAAACGATCCTGCATCCGCAATTCGGAGCGGCGGCGGACATCGCATCAATGGGTGGCGCCCACTTCCTGGCCCAAATTCGTTTGCAGGAAGGCGTTCTCGGAACCGGGTTGCTCCCATGGTGGGTGACGAATGAGGAGGGAGCCACTATCGATATGAGTGGCCTCGGCGGGATTGTCGAGCAGACGAGCATCGACCGCGTTGTGCGGTGGACTCGTGTGAATACCGATCAGATGAACCTGACCTATGAATTCACCACGATCCCTCTTTCGGGGAACGTTGTTCGCCTCGGCGGGCGCGACTTGTCAACGGCGGCGTACACGGAATCGATCGTCGATGGGTTCATGACAATGCGCGGGGTCTTGATGCGAAACCTGCACGCGCTGCTCGCCGCGGACGGTCCCCTGCAGGCATTTGCGGACCAGAGCGCCAGATTCTTGTTCCGCGACACCAGAGTGTACGGCCGGGTGCTGATGTCGACCCTGGACTGCGACTCGCTTCAAGACGGCGCCCTTCGCAGCATCGAGTTGGACATCCTGAGCAAACCGCTGCTCTGGACCAAAGCGCCGAGCCGTTTCTGGCCGCTCCGCCGCAGCGAACAAGCGGCGTTGGAGCGTCTCGACATTCCCTACTTCTCGGCATCGGCGCACGGCACCTCTCTCACGCTGGAAAGCGGTGAGTCCCTCGACGGCTGCTTGGTTGAGGCGCCTTTGACTCGCGCCCGTTCGAGACTTCAGACTCTGGGGAACGATGACGTTGACGCGCCGGCGCAGATGATCCGGGCCGCGCTCCACACTAGAGTGTCCATCAACGGAGCCGACGAGGCAGCGGTCGGAGAAGAGCCAAGCCATGACGATTGCCTGAGTACCGACGAGCTTCTGAGGCACGCCAAGGCAATCTCCCACGCACTGCGGGCACAGGCGATCCGCTCGCCTGACGGCAGCGTCAGTTGGATTGGGCTGGGATACCTGCCCGTCGCCGAGCGATTCCAACTTCAGCCAACCGGCCCCGAGCTGTACAGCGGGTATACAGGCATCGCCTTGTACCTCGCTGCATTCGCGCAGGCCACTGGCGACAACGAGTATGGCGCCCTCGCTTTGCAGGCTCTGCAGATATTGCGACGTGAATTGACGCACGAAAACAATATCGTCGAGCTCACGTCGTCGGCAGGGATAGGGGGCGCCACCGGCAGCGGTTCAATCGTCTATACACTGGTTCGCATCAGCCGATTTCTCGGTGATACCTCCCTGATCGATGACGCGAACAGGCTTGCTGCCCACATATCCGCCGAGGCAATCGCGACCGATACTGCTCTCGACGTCGTCTCCGGCGTGGCCGGAACGATCCTCGGGTTATTGGCGTTGTACGACACGACTCGTGAGCAGTGGGTGCTCGACCGTGCCGTCGCTTGTGGTCAGCATCTGCTTCGCAGCCGCGTGCAGACGCCGACGGGCCACCGCACTTGGCGGACGCGAAGCGTAGCGAAACCGCTTGCCGGCTTCTCACACGGTGCGGCTGGTATCGCTTACGCGCTGCTTCGACTGTTCGAACGAGCAAACGATGCCGCCTTCACCGCGGCCGCAATCGAAGGGATCGCGTATGAGCGAAGCCTCTTTATTTCGTCGGCCGGCAATTGGCGAGATCTGAGAGAGCCGGGCAGCGTACAACGAGACGAGGCCCAGCATTGCACAGCGTGGTGCCACGGCGCGCCAGGAATCGCCCTGGCGCGGCTGGGCGGGTTGATGGCGCTCGATACGGCGGACATCCGAACCGACATCGACATCAGCCTTGAGACGACGCAGCGCTTCGGCGCCGGTGGCGTTGACCACCTGTGTTGTGGCGGCATGGGGAGGGTGGATGTTCTGATCGAAGGGGCGCGCCGTTTGGGCCGTCCGGAACTTCTCAAGGCGGCGCACCAACAAGCCGGATGGGCGGTCCGTCGCGCGCAGCGCGCAGGTGGATACCGCACCCAGAGCGGCCTTGGCATGGTTGATCCGGGCTTCTTTTCCGGAACCGGAGGGATTGGCTACACGCTGTTACGCTTGGCCCATCCGGAGTCGTTACCGTCGGTGTTGCTGTGGGGATAGGTCGACCTATGGAGGGCGATTGTGGGGGATGGATTTGAATCACCGACCTTCGAGATATGAGCCTTCCGGCATTATCACGCGCCTTCTCACACCTCTGCGTTGCCGAACGCAACCGGAAGCTCAGACACATCTGCAACGCGAACGGCCTACCAACGATTCCCGATTTCGAGTGCTGCGCTGCTAGGCCCATGCTGCGGTTACTTCAGAGCAAAATCGCCGCCAACCCTTCAATGATTTTGTAGCGACGAAATCGGTTCAGCTTGTGGGAGTTTCCAGAGTGTCCGTAGTCACCGCGCCAAGCTGAGCTTCAAAAGCCGGCAGACAGCCTTTTCTCAGCACGTGTCGCTGGTCTCCACCGATGATTTCCTTCACCCAGTCCTGAAAAGCGCAGGATACCGGGCTTGTTGCGAGGAAAGGTGCACGGCTCAAGTTCGACGGCGAATGACTGGTACAGGGCAGAGACGGTTTCGAACCATGCTCCCACTCGTCGGAACCGATCGGACCAAACCAGCCTGTGAAATGGCCGACAGGCCCAAACTTGGCCAGATTGTTCGGCCTCTAAGATGTCGTGAAGGCGCCATCTGAGACGTTGACGGCAACGCCGACCTCGGCGTCGCGGGCGGGCATGGTGCGCAAGGACGGCCGGTGCCAGGGCGCGCGCGGCGGTTTGGCGGCCGCTGGTGAGGCGGCGGCGGTCAGGCCCGCCTCGTCATGCCGTTCGTACATCCAAATCTCTCCCCCACACCACGATTGCCGGTCAGACGAAGGTTCCGGCGGTCAGGCTCCCTAGGTTGGTCGCGCCGGTGATGTCAAAGACGAAGTCGGCGCCGGACTGATAGCCGGCGACGCCGTTGACATCGACGATCAGGAACGTGTGACCGCTCAGCGTGCCGCTGTCGGCGGCGAACGTCACCGCGTGATGCGCCGCAATCTGGCCCGAACCGATCGCCGCGGCCAGATCGCTGTCGAAGCTGGCCGAGGACAACGTGCCGGTAGTCACCGCCGCGTCGACGCCGGTAACGCCGACCGGGCTGTCAGGCTGCAGGTTGAAGTGGTCAGCAGAGGCATCGAAGCCGACGATGGTGTCATAGGCCGTGCCGCTGGCGTTGCCGGTGGATTCATTGACCAGCGTATAAACGAAGGTATCCGCGCCACCGTTGCCGGCCAGCGCGTCGGCGCCACCCAAGCCGTAAAACTTGTCGTCCCCTGCTCCACCGGTGATTGTATCATTACCGGCGCCGCCGAAGACGACGAACTTGCCGTCCGTCTCGGACGAGCCGTCGAACGAGAGTGTGTTGCTGGCCGCCAGGCGCGCAGCCCAGATGGTGAGCGTGGCGCTGGCCGCGACGTTGGTGTCGTTGGTGGTCAGGTTGTAGCTGAAGCCCGGCAGGCAGGCGATGACTTCGACGCCGGTAATGGTTGCGGCGCCGAGCGTGATGCCGCCGGAATAGTCGCCTTCCAGGCCAATCTGGTCATTGGTTCCGGCGCCACCGTCGACAGTATCCGCCGCCGTGAAGGCGCCGCCGAAATAGAATCCATCATTGCCGCTGCCGCCGGATACGGTGTCGTTGCCACCCTGCTCCAAATGGAACAGATCGCTGCCGCTGCCACCCGAGACGGTATCGTTGCCGGCCGTTCCCGTGACGAACAAGCTCGCGTCCGTCGTGTTGAGCGTATAGCCGGCGCCGCCAAAATGCAGCTTGATGGACTGCGGCGAACCGATGTTTGCTCCCGACAGGATCGCGACATCGCTCCAGTTCGCGCCGTTTGCGGCGCCGTCGGTGTCGACCTGAACCTTCTCGTCGCTTCCGGAAGCCGTCAGGCGCACGAAATCGGTGACATTGCTGCCGGCCGAGAAGGTCGTGTTGATGAGACCGGACAGGTCGATTTCGTCGCCTTCGGCGAAATTGTAGTCGGTGATGGTATCGACGTTGGCCGGTCCCAGGTCGGAGAACATGAAAGTATCGGCGCCGGTGCCGCCGGTGAGCGTATCATGACCGCCATGGCCGAATAGCGTGTCGTTGCCGCCAAGACCGGAGAGCGTGTCGTCGAATGCGCCGCCCGCCAGGGTCTGAGAGGCAATCGTTCCGGTACGGATCACCGCGGTCGTCGGCGCCTGACCGAATACGATATAGCTCGCGCCGGAATAGGTGCCGTGCGGACTGGCTTCCTCCGCGCCTACCATCAGATCGGCGAAACCGTCGCCGTTGATGTCACCCGCCGAGGCAACTGCGTGGCCGGTCTCATCGTGAAAAGCCACACCGTTGAGCTTGAAGCCGTTCGTGCCGTCGAGTGTGGCAAGATCGAGATTTGCAGAGAAGCCGCCGGCCTTGCCGAACACCACATAGCTTGCGCCCAAATTGTTGTCGGCATTCATCGCGCCAACGATGAGATCGGCGAAGCCGTCGCCGTTGACGTCACCGGCCGAAGCGACCGAAATTCCGGTGAAGTCGACCGAGTCTTGCCCGCTGAGCTTGAAGCCCGCCGTTCCGTTGAGGCTCGACAGATCGATATTGGCCGTAAAGCCCCCTGCTTGGCCAAATACCACATAGGCTGCACCAGTGCCGCCGGCATTCTGTGCGCCGACAATGAGATCGGCGAAGCCGTCACCGTTGACATCGCCGGCCGACGCCACCGAGATGCCGCTGAAGTCGGTCGCCGCAACGCCGCTAAGCGCGAAGCCGTTTGCACCATTGAGCGACGACAGATCGACGTTGGCCGGGAACCCACCGGCGTGCCCGAACACCACATAACTCGTGCCCGAAAAGGCGCCATGGGCGTTGGATCTGGGGGCGCCGACGATCAGGTCGGCGAAGCCGTCGCCATTGACGTCGCCCGCCGACGCCGCCGACAAACCGGCATTGTCGCCCGCCACGGCGCCACTGATCCGAAAGCCGTTCGTGCCGTCGAGGCTTCCAAGCGCGATGCTGGCGGAGAACCCGGACGCCTTGCCGAACACCACATAGGCCGCGCCCGAATTGGCGCCGTGCGGATCGGCGTAAAAGGCACCGACGATCACATCGAAAAAACCGTCACCGTTGACGTCGCCGGCCGAGGCGACCGAGCGGCCGCTGCCGTCGGACGCCGCCGCGCCAGCCAGCTTGAAGCCGTTCGTGCCGTCGAGTGACGAGAGCGCAAAGTTGGCGCCAAACCCGGAGGTCTTGCCGAACACGACATAGCTCGCGCCAGCGCCGCTGCCGGCATTCTGCGCGCCGACAATCAGATCACCCAAGCCGTCCCCATTGACGTCACCGGCCGACGCCACCGAGATGCCGCTATAGTCGTGTGCCGCCGCACCGCTGATCTTGAAGCCGTTGACGCCGTTGAGGCCCGAGAGGTCGATGTTGGAGGTAAAGCCGGAAGCCTTGCCGAACAATACGTAGCTGGCGCCGGAATTGGTGCCGTTCGCATCGGCGTCGAAAGCGCCGACGATCACGTCGCCAAAGCCATCGCCATTGATGTCGCCCGCACCAGAGACCGAGAAACCGCTGTAATCGTTCGCCGCGACGCCGCTTATTTTGACGCCGGTCAGGCCATTCAACGTCGATAGGTCGATATCGGCGGGAAAGGAAAAGGTCTGATCCGTGAACTGGAATTTCTCGACATTGGTCAGCGTATCGGTGCCGTCGGGCGAGCCGCCGCGCAGATCGGTTATGGTGAAGCTGGTTCCCGAAGGGCCGGTGCTCTCAACGATCATGTAGTCCGAACGGACGCCGGAAAAAACCGCCGTATCGCTGCCGGTGCCGCCATCCAGCGTGTCGTTGCCGCCATGACCGTAGAGCCTGTCGTTGCCGCCGAGACCTGAAAGCGTGTCATCGAACGCGCCGCCGGCCAGCGTCTGCGAGATCGCGGTGCCGGTGCGGTTCACCGCGGTGTCCGGTGCCCGGCCGAACACCACATAGCTGGCGCCGGAATAGTTGCCATGCGGGTCGGCGCCGTTCGCGCCCACAATCAGATCGGCGAAGCCATCGCCGTTGACGTCGCCAGCCGAGGCCACCGAGAAGCCGCTATCATCCCTGGCGGCGACGCCGCTGATCTCGAAGCCGTTGGTGCCGTCGAGCGTAGAGAGGTCGAGATTGGCTGCGAAGCCGCCCGCCGCACCGAACACGACATAGCTCGCACCGGACTGGTAACCATGCGGACCGGCATGCGTCGCCCCGACGATCAGATCTGCGAAACCGTCGCCATTGACGTCGCCGGCCGAGGCCACCGAGACGCCGCTATAGTCGCCTGCGGCCGCGCCGCTGAGCTTGAAACCCGTCGTCCCGTTCAGTGTCGACAGGTCGATATTGGCGGCGAAGCCGCCCGCCTTGCCGAACACCACATAACTCGCGCCCGAAGCGCTACCATGTGGATCGGCGCCCGAGGCCCCGACAATCAGGTCGGCGTAGCCGTCGCCGTTGAGATCGCCGGCCGAAGCAACGGAGTTCACCGTAATCGTGCTTTGGTCGCCGGCGGTTACGCCGCTGATCTTAAAGCCGTTCGTACCGTCGAGCGTCGACAGATCCAAATTGGGGGCGAAGATGCCCGCATGGCCGAACACCACATAACTGGCACCCGAATTGGTGCCATGCGGCGCCTCGCCCCTGGCGGCAATAATCAGATCGGCAAAGCCATCGCCGTTGACGTCGCCCGCCGAGGCGACCGAATTGCCGCTGTCGCCATAGGCCGCCGTGCCGCTGATCTTGAAGCCGCTTATGCCGTTCAGCGCCGAAAGATTGAGGTTGGCAGTGAATCCTGAAGCCTTGCCGAACATCACATAGCTGGCGCCCGAGCCGTTGCCGTGCGGGTCGACGCCGGGTGCGCCGACGATGATATCGGCGAAGCCGTCGCCATTGATGTCGCCTGCCGAGGCAACCGACCGGCCCGCATAGTCGTCAGCCGCCGCGCCGCTGATCTTGAATCCGTTTGTCCCATCGAGCGTCGACAGGTCGAGATTGGCGGTGAAGCCGCCGGCCTTGCCGAACACCACATAACTCGCGCCGGACTGAACACCGTGCGGGCCGGCGCCACTGGCGCCAACGATCATGTCGGCGTAACCATCGCCATTGATGTCGCCAGCCGAAGCGACGGACGAGCCGCTATCGTCCCCCGCAGCCTCGCCGCTGATTTCGAAGCCATTCGTGCCGTCGAGCGTTGACAGGTCGATATTGGCGGCGAAACCGCCCGCCTTGCCGAACACCACGTAGCTCGCGCCGGAGCCGTTGCCATGCGGATCGGCGAAGTCCGCGCCCACGATCAAATCGGCGTAGCCGTCGCCGTTAACGTCACCCGCCGAGGCGACCGAGGAGCCGCTGAAGTCGGACGCCGCCACGCCGCTGAGCTTGAAGCCGGTTGTGCCGTCCAGCGTCGAGAGGTCAATATCGGATGGGTATTGTGCCATGTCGCCCCTCGCCTTTACCGCCGGGGTTGCACCGCAGCGTCACACCGGCGGGCCGACATGCCGCCCCGTGTGGCGAAGGCTCTCAAACGCCATGCGGGGGCGCATCCATCATTTGGTGGATAAGGATGGGTTTTCCGGGCCGGATTGCTATAGTCTGAAGATCGGTGCGTGGGGCGGCCTTGTGAGCGAAGATGCGGCAATCGACGAAGCGCTGGTCACGCATCTGTATGATGGTGCGCTGCACGACGGAAATTGGCGTCCGGCCATCGAGCGTCTGAGAAACCTGCTCGAATGCACGGAAATGTCCTTGAGTTTCCTCGCGCCGGCCGGGCCTTTGGATACTCGCCACGAAACCTACGTCACCGGCAATTTTCTTACCGCCGAGACCATAGCCAGATACAACGGTTATTACTTCAGCCTCGACCCAAAACGGCCGATGTTCGACAATCGCAAGGTCGGCTTTCTGTTCAACGACATCGACCACTTTGACGACGATTTCGTCAATCGCAATCCGTTCTACCAGGAGTTTTCACGCCCGGTCGACTCGCGTCATACGCTCGACATGCTGCTTAGCCGGACGCCGTCGCAAGAGGTCTATCTCGCCTCTATGCGCTCACCTCGGCAAGGACATTACGATTCCAAAGCCGTCGCGATCTTCCGGCAAGCAAGTCGCCATTTCGCAAATGTCGCCAAGTTGCGCAAGACCATCATTACGGCGGAACGCTCGGCCAATCACGCGAAGATGGGGCTGGATGCTCTCGCATTCGGGATCATCGTTCTCGATGGCAGCGCGTTGGTGGTCACCGCCAATTCGGTAGCCGTGAAAGCTTGTGCCTCCGCGCAAGGCTTATCGCTGGTCAAAGGACGCCTGTCCGCGCATTCGGCGTCGGTAGATCAATCGCTGAATCGGGCGATACATGAAATCCTGGCAAACGGCGCAAGCGCTGGAATCACGCTTCGTGTGCCGCGTCCGGATGACCAGGCCTGGCTGATTTCGATTGTCCCCTTGCCGGCATCGAGTCCGCTGGCTGTCCAGAACGCGCCAAGCGCGCTTGTGCTCATCGGCGACGGCAGTCTCGGGCGCGGCATAAGGCGCGAGGATCTCATTGCAATCTACGGGCTTACCATGGCCGAGGCCGAACTCGCGATGCTGCTGGGCCATGGAGACAGTTTGAGCGAGGCCGCGGACCACCGCGGCGTGAAAATCTCCACGGCTCGCTCCCAGATGCATTCGATCCTTCAAAAAATGCAAATTCAGCGGCAAGCCGATCTGACACGCATTTTGGCTGCAATGCCCACGGCGTCCGTGGCGCGATAGATTTCGGGAACGGCTTTAAGGTACGGTACTCGGTGACTTGATCCCTCGATTGCCGCAACGCCGCTGAGCCTGAAGCCGCTCGCCCCATTGAGCGAGGACAGGTCGACATTGGCCGCCGGACGGCGCGAAAATTCCTGATCTACGAGTCTCCCGTGCAGGACCGGAGACTGCGGATGCGCCCAATGCCGCGCAGTCGCCGCTATTCGCACGGGCAACTGGAGGATCGGAGTTTTTGGCAAATGGAATGGTACAGGGCGGAGCCCGCCTGGAACTCTGCTCACGATCTTGGGGACCGAGCGGAGCGGTCCGCCGCACGCGACCTATTTTGGCGGCGCTTGATAGCCGGCAATCGCCTTCGTCAAGGCCTCGCGCTCCTGGCAGCCGGACGGACAAAGGGCCTCCAGCGCCTTTAGCTCGTTTGCCGCCGCGCCAGCGTCGTTCAATTGCAAATAGAGAGTGCCGAGATACTGGTGCGCTTCCCTGTTGTCGCCATCGAGTGCCAGGGAGCGGCGATAATAGTTCAGCGACATCTTGAACTCGTTGTCGCGCGCCGGGGTGACCGAAGCCTGTCCGAGCATGTGATGCGCGTAGGCCAGGTAATACAGGGCATGCGCATCGTTCGGCTTGCTCGCCACGGCCAGAGTTAAATGCAAGATCGCGCCGGAAAAGTCGCTCTTCTGTATAAGCCGAAGGCCGGCGTCGTACTCATTTACGCCTTCAGGAGCGAGGTGCTGGCGGGTCGCGTCTTCGCGAAAGGGGTCGCCGCCATACGGACGTTCGCCGCCGCTGTCGCCGCCGCCATTACTGCCCCCTCCCCCACCCCCCTGCGCCGCGCAAGGCTGGCCGAACAAGGCAAAGGCAGCAATCGTAAGCAACAGCACTGGCAGGCGGCGCATGGCATCCTCCATCTTGCACCGGCACGGCCCTACGCAGGATCCGGTGCGGTATTAGCTGGCGCGAGGCGCGAATCTTATGGTATTTATATGATAAATCTAGAGGGGTCCCACCGGCGTCGTCCTGGCAGCGCCGTAGCCCGCCGATGCCTTGGAAACGGCTTCATCGATAGCGGAAGAACGACTCTGCGGATGCACGGCAATCACTTGCGAACGATAGCGATCGTTGGCGGCGGCCTGGCCGGATGGATGGCGGCGGCGGCGTTCGCGCGGCTGTTGAAGAAAGATTACTGCAGAATCGTCCTGGTCGAAGAGCACGAGCCGGCCGACGCCGGCCTGGCCGAAGGGACGACTCCGGCCTTCCAGAGATTCAACAATCTTCTGGGCATTTCGGAAGCGGATTTCGTCGGTGCCACGCAGGCGACTTTCAAACTCGGGTTCGAGTTCCAGAACTGGGCGCGTCGGGGCGAGCGCTATTTTCACACATTCTGCACGTTCGGCGGCGTCATCGCCTCGGTGCCGTTTCATCACTACTGGCTCAAATTGCGCCAACTCGGGGACGAAACGCCTCTTGAAGACTATTCGATCGCGACCGTGGCGGCAAAACTCGGCCGCTTCCTGCGTCCGGTCGAAGACGGCAAATCCATCCTATCGCTATATTCGCACGCCTATCACTTCGATGTCGATCGTTACGCGCGATACCTGCGTGACTATGCGCGCCGAAACGGGGTCGACCCGATCCGCGGGACGTTGCTTGGCGCCACGCAGCGAAGCGAGGACGGGTTCCTGGAAGAACTCGTCCTGGACGGCGGCCGCCGCATCGCGGCGGATTTTTTCATCGATTGCACGGGCTTTCCCGGACGGCTCATGGAGAAGGTGCTGAAGACGGGAATTGACGACTGGAGCGGCTGGCTTCCCTGCGAGCGCGCCGTCACCCTGAGCAGCAACCGCAGCGCACCCTTGTTGCCCTACACGGGCTCGAAAGCGGACGCGGCGGGATGGCACTTGTCGCTTCCCCTGCAGGATCGGACCGAGCACGGCTATTACTACAGCAACAAATTCGTCAGCGACGACGACGCGGCGCGGGCCCTGCTGCGCGACGCCGGCGAGGGTGCGCCGACGCCGCCGCGCTTGTCGCAGCGCGCAATCGGACGGCCGAAGAAATTCTGGAACAAGAACTGCCTGGCGCTGCCCGGTGGATATCTGGGCCCGTTGGAAGCCACGACCGTCCACATGGCGCAAACCGGCATCCTGAAATTGTTCGGCGTTTTCCCGGATCGAACGTTCAATGCAAGCGATAGCGACGAATATAACCGCCTGACGGGCATCGAATTCGAACGGGCAAGGGACTTTCTCATCCTGCACTATTGCGCCACGGAACGGGACGACGCGCCGCTCTGGGACCACTGCTGGCACATGACGATACCGGATGCGCTTCGTCACAAGATCGAACTTTTTCGGCATAGCGGGAGGGTGGCCATGCTCGACAACGAGCATTTCGGCGAGCAAAGCTGGCTCTCATCGTTTGTCGGCCACAACATCCTTCCGCGGCGCTACGATCCGCTGGCGGATGTGCCGGACCTGGAGGACGTCCGCCGTCATATGCGGGGCATGGCAGCCACGATCCGCGAGACGGCGCATTCGATGCCTGCGCACGATCAATTTCTCGCACAGTTCAGGCAACCCGCCGGGGCCTCGGCGCCATGAACACTCGACCGAACGTCGACATCGGCGGCGCGCCGCAGGCACGCATCCGCAATGTCGCCATCGTCGGCGGCGGCAGCGCCGGCTGGATGGCCGCGGCTCTGCTGTCGCTGCGGCTGAAGCAATGTTTCGGCGACATCTATGTGATCGAATCTCCCGAGATCGGGACGGTCGGGGTCGGGGAAGCGACCATCCCCGCCATCCGGGACTTCAATACGATGCTCGGGCTCGACGAGGACGACTTCGTGCGCAAGACGCAGGGCACCTTCAAGCTGGGCATCCAGTTCGTGGACTGGGCAAGGCTGGGCCACACCTATTTTCACCCCTTCGGGCTGTACGGCTCCTCGGTGAACATGGTGTCGCTGCACCAGGACTGGCTCAAACTGCGGCAGCTGGGCGACACGACCAGCCTTGAGGATTTTTCGCTCTGCACGGTCGCCGCCAAGCTCGGCCGTTTCATGCGTCCGATCGACGACAGCAATTCCGGGCTGTCGATGTTCGCCTATGCCTATCACTTCGACGCCAGCCTCTATGCCCAGTATCTGCGCGCCTACGCGCTTGCCCGGGGGGTCAGGCACCTGCCGCGCAAGGTCGTCGACGTCAGATTGCGCGGCACGGACGGTTTCATCGAAGCACTCGAACTGGACGACGGCCAGCGGATCGAAGCCGATCTCTTCATCGACTGCTCCGGCTTTCGCGGACTTCTCATCGAACAGTCGCTCAAGACCGGTTACGAGGACTGGACGCATTGGCTGCCCTGCGACCGCGCCGTCGCCGTGCCCTGCGCCGGGACGGGCAACCCGACGCCGTTCACGCGCTCCACGGCGCGCGCGGCGGGGTGGCAATGGCGCATACCGCTGCAGCACCGCGTCGGCAACGGCTATGTCTATTGCAGCAAATTCATCAGCGACGACGAAGCGGCGGCGACGCTGCTGCAAAACCTGGACGGCGAGGCCCTGGCATCGCCGCGGCAGTTGCGCTTCGTCACCGGCCGCCGCAAGAAGATGTGGAACAAGAACTGCGTGACGCTAGGGCTGGCGAGCGGCTTCATGGAGCCGCTCGAATCCACCAGCATCCATCTCGTGCAGCGCGGCATCACCAAGTTGCTGGAGCTGTTCCCGGACCGCAATTTCGATCCCGTCATCCTTGACGAATACAACAGCAGCATGGACCTCGAATATGAGCGCATTCGCGACTTCATCATTCTGCACTATTGCGCGACCGCGCGCGACGATTCACCGTTATGGAGATATTGCCGTGCGATGCCGATTCCGGACACGCTGGCCTACAAGATCGAGCAATTCCGGAACAGCGGGCGCGTCGTGCCCTATGGCTCCGATCTCTTTGCCAAGACGAGCTGGATCGCGGTGCTGACCGGCCAGGACATGATGCCGTTGCGCTACGATCCGCTGGCCGATCAGCATGACGGCGAAGAACTGAAAAAAAATCTGCTGGAAATGAGGAACGTGATCCGGCGCGCGGCCCAGTCGGCGCCGCTGCACATGGATTTCATCGCGCGAAATTGCCGGGCGGAGCCGGTGCAGAGCACCTAGGCCGGTGCCGGAGACATTGTCCGATCCCATGAGCACGCAGGGCGCAATAAGAAGCATCGCCATCGTCGGAGGGGGAACCGTGGGCTGGATGGCGGCGGCGGCGCTTTCGCGCGTGCTCAAAGACGGCGCCTGCCGGATCACGGTGATCGAATCGCCGGAGATCGGAACGATTGGCGTGGGCGAGGCGACGATCCCACCTATCCGCCCCTTCAATGCCATGCTCGGCATCGACGAGACCGACTTCATGCGCAAGACGCAGGCGACGTTCAAGCTCGGCATAGCCTTCAAGGACTGGTTCCGGCTCGGGCATAGCTATTTCCATCCTTTCGGGAAGTACGGCGTCACCATGGAGCAGGTCGAGTTTCACCAGCACTGGCTGAGATTGCGCCAGCTGGGCGACGACACGCCGTTGTCGAGCTATTCGCTGTCCAACACCGCGGCGCTTCTCGGCCGCTTCGCGCGGCCGGTGGAAGATTCGCGCTCGGTGCTCGCCAGCCTGGCCTATGCTTTTCATTTCGACGCCGCGCTGTATGCGCGCTATCTACGCGATTATTCGCGTGCGCGCGGCGTGACCCTGATCGAGCGCCGGATCGTCGACGTCTCCCTGCGCGGTGCGGACGGCTTCATCGAAGACCTCGTGCTCGACGATGGAACACGGGTCGAAGCCGACCTGTTTGTCGATTGCTCGGGCTTTCGCGGCCTTCTGATCGAGGGCGCGCTCAAAACGGGTTACGAGGACTGGAGCCATTGGCTGCCCTGCGATCGCGCCGTAGCGGTTCCTTGCGCCCGCGCCGGCGCGCTCACGCCCTATACCCAGTCGACAGCGCGCAAGGCCGGCTGGCAGTGGCGCATACCGCTGCAGCACCGCACCGGCAACGGCTATGTCTATTGCAGTCGCTACATCAGCGACGACGAGGCGGCCGCGACACTCCTGCAGGATCTCGACGGCGAGATCCTGGCCGAACCCCGTTTCCTGCGTTTCACCACGGGCCGGCGCAAGAAGTTCTTCAACAAGAACTGCCTGGCGCTGGGGCTGGCCGCGGGATTCCTGGAGCCGCTGGAATCCACCAGCATCTATCTGATCCAGAGCGGCATCCAACAATTGCTCTCTCTGTTCCCCGACCGGTCGTTCGATCGCCACGAAAACGAGGAATTCAACCGGCTCGCCCTCAACGAATTCGACCAGATCCGCGATTTTATCATCTTGCACTACCACGCCACCGAGCGCGGCGATTCACCCTTGTGGACGTATTGCAAGACGATGCCGATACCCGACACGCTTGCCCACAAGATCGACCTGTTCCGCAGCAGCGGCCGCGTTGCCTATACGGGGCGCGAGTTGTTCGTCGAGCCGAACTGGATATCGGTCCTGATGGGCCAGGGCATCTTTCCGGAACGCTACGACCCACTCGCCGATTCCGTCGGCGTTGAGAATGCGCGCCTCCGCCTGGGACAGATGAAGGCGATGATCGCACAGGCGGCCATGGCCGCGCCGACCCACGAGCAGTTCATCGCGCAGAATTGCCGCGCCGACAGCGCTGCGAGGACCTGACGATGCCCGACAATCGCATTCGAAGTATCGCCATTGTGGGTGGCGGGACGGCGGGATGGATGGCTGCGGCGACACTCGCGCGCGTCTTGAAGGACGGGTACTGCAAGATCACCGTCGTGGAATCGGCCGAGATCGGCACAGTTGGTGTCGGCGAAGCGACAATTCCCACGATTCTCGGCTTCAACAAGTGGCTCGGCCTCGACGAGAACGAGTTCATGCGCAAGACGCAGGCCACGATCAAACTCGGCATCGAGTTCCGCGACTGGGGCCGGCTGGGGCACCGTTATTTTCATCCCTTTGGCCCGCTCGGCACGCCCATCGAGATGGTGGCGTTTCATCATTATTGGCTGAAGCTGCGCCGGCTGGGCGACACCAGCGATATCGCCGACTATGTGCTCAGCGCCGTCGCGGCGAAGCTCGGCCGCTTCAGCCTCCCGCCACGCGATCCCAGCCTGGTGCTGTCCAGCCTCTCCTATGCGTTCCATTTCGACGCGGCCTTATGCGCCGCGTTCCTGCGCGCCTACGCCGAGGCGCGCGGCGTTGCGCGGGTGGAGCGCAAAATTGTCGATGTGACGTTGCGTGGCGAGGACGGCCACATCCGGGATCTGGTGCTCGAGGACGGCCAGCGGATCGAGGCGGATCTCTTCATCGACTGTTCGGGCTTTCGTGGCCTTCTGATCGAGGGTGCGCTGAAGACCGGTTACGAGGATTGGACTCACTGGCTGCCCTGCGACCGCGCAGTGGCGGTGCCCTGCGAGAGCATCAGCGAGATCTCTCCCTATACCAGATCGACGGCGCAACCGGCCGGCTGGCAGTGGCGGATACCGCTGCAGCACCGCATCGGCAACGGCTATGTCTATTGCAGCAGGTTCATCGGCGACGACGCAGCCGCAGCGACGCTGCTGCGCAATCTCGACGGCCATCCCCTCGCAGAGCCGCGATTCCTGCGCTTCACAACTGGGCGCCGGAAACAATTCTTCAACAAGAATTGTCTCGCACTGGGGCTGGCGTCGGGCTTCCTGGAACCCTTGGAATCGACAAGCATCCACCTCATTCAAAGCGGCATCAGCCGGCTGATGGGAACATTCCCCGATCGGACTTTCAGCCCGATCGATATCGACGAATACAACCGTGTCACGATCGATGAGTTCGAGCAGGTGCGGGATTTCATCATCCTGCACTATTGGGCGACCGAGCGCGACGATGCACCACTTTGGGATTATTGCCGGACGATGCAGATTCCGGAATCGCTGCGCAACAAAATCGCGCAGTTCAGAGGCAGCGGACGCATCGTCCAGCGCAACGACGAACTCTTCACGCCCGCCAGTTGGATCGCGGTTTCGCTCGGCCAGAACATTTGGCCCGAGCACTATGACCGCCTGGTCGATGTCCAGGACATCGAGACTGTCCGAGATTATGTGCAGCGGATGAAGGCGCTGCTGCGCCAGACGGCAGAGGGCATGCCGACGCATCGCGACTTCATCGCGGCCAACTGCCGCGCCGACATGCCGGCGCGGGCTTGACCCGCGCCGTCAGCGATAGATGAACAACGTGTTTGCCGTCAGCCGACCCGTGCGGGGGTCGGCGTCGAAGTGAAAGCCGGGCCGGATCGCGGCGCTGTGCAGGCTGGCGCTACGGTAGATCAGAACACGGTTGAACGCGGCATCGAAAGCGGCGATCCGCTCGAACATGGCGTCGTCGCCATCGATATACCGCATGGGCGGCGGACCGAACGCGCTGATCTCGCCATTGACGGCCGCGGTATAGCCGGCGAGGCGCGCCGCATCGATCGTCTCGTAGCCGGTTCGGCGATGGCGGTAAAAGGATGTACCGCCTTTTTCGCCGGGACAAAGAAAATGGAGCAAGGCGATCTGCTTGGGATTGATGCTGTCGAAATGCGGCAGCCGCTGGACGATACTGAGTTTTTCCGCCGGAGTCGTGGCAATCGCATAGCCGCAGGTTCCCCCGATGACGTCGGTGCTCGCTATGCCGAAGGTTTCGCCGATGATCTTGCCGAGGAAGGCGCGGAGCGCAAAGCTGTAGATCGGGGGAATGGCCGCGCGCAGTCCGGGATAGTGGTCGACGGAAAGCTCGAACCTTGCATCGCACGCGGCGCTTTCGATGAGCAGCTCCGGCGCGCCGAGAAAATCATCGACGATAATGACAGGCGCGCGTTCGGCGCCGACATATTCGACCTTTGTCCGGAACGCGGCGTGCAATCCCAGCTTGCCGTTCAGATCGATCATGCATTCGCTCCACCGGGCCAAAACGGCAGCCGGCACTTTCCCATGTCCGCAACTGGCTATATAATCATATAATAGACTTGGCGAGGTCCGTATGCGCTGGTTGGCGATTGGCATCGCAGTGGCAGGTTTGGCGCTGCCGGGTTTTGCATCGCCTGCCGGCGCCGCAAGTCTGAGCTGGGGCAAAGCGGGCGTGTCGTTCGACCGTTATCGCGCGGATGCCTTCGACTGTTCCTATACGGGGCTGAGCGTCGCCGTTTCGCAACACTCCCTGGAGTCCGAGTCGCCCGCCACGGCCGACGATCTGGACGACTATCTTATGCGGGTACGCCTGAAAACACAGCGGGATTGGCACGCCGAAATGATCGAGCGACAGGCGGCCGTCGATCATTGCCTGACGGCGCGCGGCTATCGCCGATTTCGCCTGACGACGGCACAGCAGGCGCATTTGGACGATTTGGCGACGGGCACAAGCGAGCGACGTCAATATCTCTTCAGCCTCGGCTCCGACGGCGCCGTGCTGGACGCACAGGGATTGTAGACCGGCACCCTCAGTTCGGTGGCGGACCCTCATCCTGCTTCATGAAGTCGATGCCGGACAGCACTTCATTGTCGAAGTCGAACAGCGTCGCGTTCTCCCAGCTCGAGCCCCTGCCCCAAGGCGTTTTGCAGTCCGTCGATACCCAGAAGGGCTCCCAATAGATGACGCCGGCGCCGCCATTGGACATCACCGCCTTCGTCAGATCGAAAAGGTAGTTCTTCTGGCCGTCGCGCGTGGCGCCGTAATAGGGCACGACAGAGTCCTCGCCGAGCGTGTTCGATTGGCTGTCGTTCCACTTCAGCGTCCAGGGATACGCCGTCTCCGCCACCACGACGTCCTTGCCCGGATACAGCATGCGCAGTCGTACGATCTCGATGCCCAGCTGCCGTATCGTGTATTTGGACCACTTGGCGTAGTAGCTGATACCGATGACGTCGAAGTCGGCCACGCCCGCCTTCACCGCATCGGCAAACCACGGCTCGACATTCTCAGGCTGCGCGATGTGCAGCATCACTTTGGGCCTGATCGCCGATTTGGCGCCGGCGTCCCGCACCGCCTTGATGCCCGCATTGAGCAGCCGCGCATTGCGCGCCCAATCGATCGGGTGCGATGGCGTACCCTCGGGCTGAAGGATTTCGGAATTGATCTCGTTGCCGACCTGCACCAGGTCGGGCATCAGCCCATCATGGTCGAGCGCGGCGAGTGTGTCGAAGGTGTATTGATAGAGCGCCTGGGAAAGCGCCGCCGGGTCGGCTATTCCCGCCCAGGCCGCCGGAACGATCTGCTTGCCGCCGTCGGCCCAGGTGTCGGAATAGTGGAAGTCGAGAAGGACCTGCAGGCCCAGCGCGCGCGCCCGCGCGATCGTCTTCTTCACGTCGGCGAGGTTGCTGTACCTGGTCCACGTCGCATTATTCCAGATTCGCACGCGCACAAGATTACCGCCATGTTCCTTGAGAATGGCGAAGGGATCCTTGGCGGTCCCATTCTCGTGGTAGACGGCGCCGCAATCCTCCATCTCGTTCACGAACGACATATCCGCGCCCATAAAGCGATCCGAGGCGCTCGCAATCGTTGATTGGGCGAGGAAAAACAGACCCGCCAGGACGGCAATGCGCTTCATGTTCGTCGACCAAAAAAAGGGCGGGGAGACATCGCTCCCCCCGCCTGTCTCAAGGTACGGGGATCAATTCCTGTAGGAAATATCGAACAGATACCTGCGACCGAAGACATCATAGCGCGCCAGATCGTTGGGATCGTTCTCCGTAGACGCGCGCGACACTTCGTTGGTCACGTTTCCGATCTGGAAGCGCAGACCAACGTGCTCGTTCCACTGGTAGGACGCACTCAAGTCCAGGGTCTTCTCAGGAGCAAGTTCGAACAGCTGGCCCGCATTCCAGCCGGGTATTTCGGTGAACTTGCTGTGGTACTTGAACGCGGCGCGCGCTTCGAAGCCGCCGAGATTGTAGAACAGATCGAACTCGGCCGTATGGCGAGCCAGGCCGCCCATGGGGTAGGGATTGAACTCCGGCGAGAACTCCTTGATGTCGGAGTCGGCGAACGAATAGTTCGTGTAGACGCCGAAATCGCTGAGGAAGCTGGGCAGGAAATAGAGCCGGGTCTGGAACGTCAACTCGATGCCCTGGACGTTTCCGCCCTTGCCGTTGGCCGGCGAGGAGATGGTGTACGTCGTGCCGTTGATGACCTGTTGGCTGCTGGCGATGCCGATGAAGGTGCCGATGTGCTTGTAGTAGAGCGCCACCGAGAACAGCGATTCGTCATGGAAGTACCACTCATAGTCCAAGTCGACCTGATTGGACATGAAGGGCTTAAGCGTCGGATCGCCGCCGCTTCCGTTCGGTGTCGGGATCGCCAGCGGGTTCAGCGTGTATCCCGTTCGCAGTGCGTCCAACGGCGGGCGCGATGTGGCGATGGCAGCACCGAAGCGCAGGATCTGATCATCCGCCACATGGAAGTTCAGATTCAAGCTCGGCAGAACATTGGTGTAGTGGTTCGTGACTCTGACGGGCTGGAACGTCGCGCCGCCATCGAGCGTCTGGTAGCCCGTACTGGTCGTGGCAACGTCCTCGATGCGCAGGCCGACGCTGCCGGTCATCGGAATGTCGCCGACATTATGCGCGAACGCTACCTTCGCGTACCCTTCGCCGGTGATTTCCTTCACCTGCCAGCGACCCGGCGCATTGTCGTAAGGGATGGGGTCGCCGTTGCTGCCCGTGGCGCTGGTGCCGTTCGCCTCGCAAGGGAAGATCGTGTTGAACGGCGCGACCGGGTTGGTAAAATGACAATTGGCGAGAACGGACGATCCCGGCAAGGTGTTTCCGACCGAGCCGAACACGAGGGGCACCAGCTTTTCGACATTGCCGTAGAGCAGATTCGGCGTCACGAAATCGCTGAGCTTGAAAGACATTAGATCGGCCGCAGGAAGCGCGACCGGGCCGCCGAGCGGATTGGCGAAGCTCTGGCCGCCCGCCAGCGGCACCTGATAGTCGTAATTCCAGTGGCTTTTCTGCCGGTCGGAGAAGCGGCCGCCAAAATCCAGATCGGTGAAGAACGATCCGCCGATGGCCTTCGTGACATCCAGCGTCGCGGCGTTGATGTGGTCCCTGCTGTATTCCGGCCCCACGTCCTGAGACCGGCCCGAAACCGCGGTCTGCGCGCTAATATTTGCCGGATCGAATCCCGGCGTGGTGACCGCCGGAACCACATCGGCGCGGTAATCGAATGTAGACGTCTGGGCGAAGCCGCCGACCGTTCCAAACGCCAGCCACCTGTTGTTGCGCCAGGCCTCGGAGTGGGAAAGATCCAGTTTGGCGTTCCAGTCGCCGCTGGTCCAATCGAAATTGAGGCCGCCGGCTATGACGGTGTGCGCCTCCTGGTAATGCGCCAGCATGTTGTCCACTTCCAGGAAGCCTTCTCCGGGGGCGAAAGTCGTGTCGCTGAGAGTTGCGGCAACGACGTGCTGCTGGCTGTCGAGCGTGAAGTGTGAATTCACGTCGTGATACAGATTGTAGTTGCTGCCCTGCCAATTGCCCCAGGTGCCGCCGGCGTTGTACCACTGCTGTATCTGATGCTCATTGATCTGATAATTGGACCACAGGGCATCGGCCTTGACGACGAGCTCCGGCAAAACGCGCCATGTCGCCGCGCCGGCAAGACCGTAACGGTCTTGCGTCAGCAGCTTGATTTCCGTCTGGCCACCCCATGGCGTCGGTGTTTGGTTGGCGAGCGTGACGCCGGGCTGCGGCCCACCGGCAGGGCCGGCGCAAGCGGGCGCCGGCGTACAGGCCAAATTGCCCGGGGCGCCCCCATTGGGTGCGCCAAACTGGTTCTCGCCCCAACTCGTCATGTCGGGAAAACCGTTGCGCTCGCGTTGGAAGCTCGCGGCGACGGCAATCGCCAGGTCATCGCTCAAATGGGTGATGTAGCCGGCGCTGCCGCGAAATCCGAGGCCGTCATATTTCGGAAGAAGGTCGCCTTCGTCGTTGTATGTCGGGCCGGCGCGGAGTTGCAGCGATGGTCCTTCATAAGCCAAAGGGTCGGTGGTGCGAATGTCGATCGTCGCCGCGATACCGCCCGGGATCAGGGTCGCATCCTGGGTCTTGTAGACCTGCACGCCGCCAAGAATTTCCGACGGGAAGATTTCCCAGCGAACATCCTGCGTCGGCTCCGATGAGGCGACTTCGCGGCCATTCACTAGGCCGAAGACGAAGCGCGGCCCCAGGCCGCGAACCGACGCCTGGCTGGCATTGCCGCGGTCACGCTGGGTGTTCACGCCCGGCAGCCGGTTGAGTTCCTCGGCGATCGTGACATCGGGAAGCTGACCGATATCCTTCGTCGAGATGTTGTCCGTCACCAGATCGGAGTTGCGCTTCATGATGAGCGAGTCGCGCAAGCTGCCGCGAATGCCGGTCACCACGACCGTTTCAATGTCTTCGGCGAATGCCTGCACCGTTACGATTGAACACAGCGCCAGAGCGCTCGTCCCGCAAAGAAGCGCACGATGAATGGATGTCACTGCCAGATATCCCCCTCTGAGAAACTCGCCCTGTCGAAGCGGGCGATTCTGAAACGCGTATTTGTAATATAAATCAGTTTTATGGATCAGTTTCAACGGCCAAGCGCCGAAAAACGTTGCATCCAAGTCACGATGGCCGCCATTCGGCGGTGATCGCGATGTTTGCCCAAAGACGAATAATCCTGCGCTTTTTCCCATATCCTCCTGATTTATCATATAAATTATATAGTCATTTGCCGAACGATAAACGAAACGTTTCGGCGGCTGAGGCACCGCAGAAATTTTCGCGGCCGCGATCGCACCCGTTCGATCAGGAGCGTTGAGTCGCCTTCAACGCAGGGCATTGGCAGGCGGACGCTCAGCACTCGCGTCCAACGTCAAAGACGATCAGGAAGCTCGGCGCGCTTTACGAAAAATATCTGATCCTATAAATCGAGGCCATCTCGTGAATGCAATTTCCGCTCGTTAACGCACCGCCTGCACGATGCGATCGAATTCTGCCGGCGGCTTAAGGAATGATTCATGTATCCGCTCAAGGTCGGAATCGTCGGTATCGGCAAGATCGCGAGAGATCAGCACATACCTGTCCTGCGCGCCGACCGCGCGTTCAAACTCGAAGCCTGCGCCAGTCGTCACGCACAGGTCGAAGGCGTCGCCAATTTCGCAAGCATCGAGAGCATGCTCGACGGATGTCCTGATCTCGACGCCGTAACGATTTGTACGCCGCCACAGATTCACTACGAGGCGGCGCGATTGGCCCTGCAGCGCGGCAAGCACGTCTTGCTGGAAAAGCCGCCCTGCGCGACCACCGCCGAGCTGAGCCAATTGACGCTGCTGGCGAACAGCCGCGGCTGCACGCTTTTCCAAAGCTGGCATTCGCGACACGCGGCGGGCGTGGCACGCGCGCGGCAATGGCTCGAGGGCCAGAACATCCAGGCGGTCCGCGTGATCTGGAAAGAGGACGTGCGCAAGTGGCACCCTGGCCAAACGTGGCTTTGGCAGGCCGGCGGCTTTGGCGTGTTCGATCCCGGCATCAACGCGATATCGATTCTGACGGAAATCGTCCCGCAAGCAATATTCGTCGGAGAGGCTTGCCTCTTTATTCCGAACAATTGCGACGCGCCGATCGCTGCCGACCTCGTCATGTCGACAGAGGCCGGCGCTCCGATTTCCGCAACCTTCGACTTTCGCCATACGGGGCCACAGACCTGGGACATCGAAGTGGAGACCGGCAACGGTGTGCTGAAGTTGGCGGATGGCGGAAGCCGCCTGTTCGTCGGCGGACAGCTTGTCCCCATCGAGGAGAGGAATAACGAATACGCTTCGCTCTACCGTCGTTTCGCCCAGCTGGTCGCGGCAAGAATATCCGAGGTGGACGGCCGCCCGTTCCAGCTGGTGGCCGACGCATTTCTTGTCGGCAGGCGTGTCACGGTGGACCGCTTCGACGATTAGAGGGGACGCCCGGCACGGACTGCGGCGTGCGCCCGCAATACGTCTTTACAGTGTGCATATTTATCATATAAATCAATGTCGTTGGGTTGTTTGGTTTCCAATTTGTCAGTGCACCTCGCCGCCAGAACGAGATTGGATTGCATGGCCTCGCCGAAAAGCAGATTTCGCAGCGCAAAATCCTACGGCGCTGCCGATCGAGACGGATTCATCCACCGCAGCTGGATGAAGAGCGAAGGCCTGCCCAACCACGTTTTCGACGGCAGGCCTGTCATTGGCATCTGCAACACTTGGTCGGAGTTGACGCCGTGCAACAGCCATCTGCGCGATCTCGCCGAGCACGTTAAGCGCGGCGTCTGGGAAGCCGGCGGTTTGCCGCTCGAATTCCCCGCAATGTCGCTGGGTGAAACCCAAATGCGCCCCACCGCCATGCTGTTCCGCAATCTCCTGGCCATGGAGGTCGAAGAGTCGATCCGGGGCAACCCGATCGACGGCGTCGTCCTGCTCGGCGGCTGCGACAAGACCACGCCTGGCCAGCTGATGGGGGCCGCCAGCGTCGACCTTCCGACGATCATAGTGTCGTCGGGGCCCATGCTGAACGGCAAATTCCGCGGCTGCGATATCGGATCCGGCACCGATGTGTGGAAGTTCAGCGAGGCCGTGCGTGCCGGCGAGATGAAGCTGAAGGATTTCATGGCGGCCGAGAGCGGCATGTCGCGCAGCAGCGGGACGTGCATGACAATGGGGACCGCGTCGACCTTTGCCTGTCTGGTGGAGGCGATGGGGCTTGCCCTCCCCTACAACGGCACGATTCCCGGCGTCGACGCGCGTCGGAAGGTTCTGGCGCACGAGACCGGACGCACCATCGTCCAGATGGTTCACAACGGCGTGCGCCTGTCCCATATCCTGACGCGACAAGCCCTGGAAAACGCGATTCGGACGATTGCGGCGATCGGCGGTTCCACCAACGCGGTCGTGCACCTTCTCGCGATCGCCGGTCGTCTCGGCCTCGGACTTGAACTTTCCGACTTCGATCGCCTGTCGAGCGAAATTCCCCTGCTGGTCGACCTGCAGCCGTCCGGGCGTTTCCTGATGGAAGATTTCCATTATGCCGGCGGCCTGCCGGCAGCCCTGAAGCAAATCGCCGGTCTGCTTTCGCTCGACGCGCCGACCGTCTCCGGCCGGACGCTGGGCGAAATCGTCGGCGAGGCGGAGTGTTTCAATCCCGAGGTCATTCGCGGTCTCGACAATCCGGCGCGTCAGTCTTCCGGCATCTGGGTGCTGCGCGGCAACCTGTGTCCCAACGGCGCGATCATAAAGCCGAGCGCCGCGCAGGAAAGCCTCTATCATCATCGCGGCCGCGCCGTGGCGTTCGAGTCGATCGAGGATTTCAAGGCGCGTATCGACGATCCGGCGCTCGAAGTCGACGAGAACTCCATTCTCGTGCTCAAGGGCTGCGGCCCCAAGGGCTATCCCGGCATGCCCGAAGTCGGAAACATGCCGCTGCCAAAAAAATTGCTGGAACGCGGCGTCAAGGACATGGTGCGAATCTCCGACGCCCGCATGAGCGGCACGGCCTTCGGAACGGTGATCCTGCACGTGTCACCCGAGGCCGAGGCAGGAGGCCCGCTCGCCATAGTTCGGACTGGCGACGAGATACTGTTCGACGGGCCCAATCGCCGACTTGAACTGCTCGTACCGCCGGAAGAGATCGAGAGCCGCCTGAAGAGCTGGCAGGCGACAACGAAATGGACGCGCGGCTACTACAAACTCTACTACGATCACGTGCTGCAGGCCGATCGCGGCTGTGACCTCGACTTCCTGGTCGGCGCCAGCGGCTCCATCGTCGATCGGGAATCGCATTGATGTCCCATGCCGCCTTCATTGCCGGCGATTGGGGAACGACCCATCTGCGGCTGTTTCTGTGCGATCGTCATGGCAATGTCATCGACACGAAGAGCGGCCCAGGCGTCAGCAGCGTTCGCGATGATGTTGGGGGCGCCTTCTTCTCCTTGATCGAGCCATGGAGTAGCGAACACGGGCCGGTTCCCTCCGTTCTCTGCGGCATGGTCGGTTCCACCATCGGCTGGCGCGAAGTTCAGTACATCAATTGTCCGGCGCGAACAGATGCCATCGCGCGCGCCGCTATGCGCTTTGCCATAAAGGGGCGCGAAATCGCGATTGTTCCAGGCATGTCTTGCCGCAACAGACTGCTCGCGCCTGACATGATGCGCGGCGAGGAAACGCAGATTCTGGGCGCCCTCCGGCACGATCCCAAACTCGCCATCGGACGTCATTTCCTGTGCATGCCGGGCACGCATACAAAATGGGTTTCGCTGAACGATGGCGTGGTGGAACACTTCCTCACCGCGCTCACCGGCGAGTTGTTCGATATCATCTATCGTCACAGCGTGCTGGTGAATACGGCCGGCACCGCCGATGTGGTGGGGGGAGCCGAGTTCGCCCGCGCCCTCGATCAGACCAAGATGTTTCCGGAAGCGGAGCTCATCCATCTGCTCTTCGAAGTGCGCAGCCGGCAATTGAAAGGCGACCTCAAGCAGAAGGACGCGGCCGACTATCTGTCGGGTCTCATCATTGGCCAGGACGTATCGGGGGCGAAGCGTTTTTTTCGCGACGATTTGAGCAAAGCCAGGCAGGTCCTGGTCATCGGCAGCCATAAATTGTCGGACCTTTACGTTCGCGCCCTGAAGTCCCGCGACATGCCGGTAACCCGGCTCGACGGTGAATCCGCATCGCTTGCCGGTCTCAAGGTGCTGTACGACGAAATTTTCGGCGGGGACTCTGGCCATGCGCGGTGAAGACGCGCTCAGCAAGTTGCCGATCGTCGCCATTTTGCGCGGTGTGACGCCGGATCGCGTCGCGGCCATCGCAGAGACTCTCGTCGGCCTTGGGATATCCGCCATCGAGGTGCCGCTCAATTCGCCCCAGCCCTTCGAGAGCATCAAGCGCCTGCGCGAGGCGACCGGCGCGTCCTGCCTGTGCGGCGCCGGCACCGTTTTGCGGCCGGATGACGTCAATCGCGTCCGCGATGCCGGCGGCGACCTGATCGTCACGCCGAACTGCGATGCCAGGGTGATCGTGCGCGCGCGCACGCACAACATGATGGTGATGCCGGGTTTTGCGACGGCGAGCGAAGCGTTTGCCGCCATCGACGCAGGCGCGACCTGGCTGAAGCTGTTCCCCGCCTCGAGTTATGGACCGTCACATCTGAAATCCTTGAGAGCCGTTCTGCCAACGCATATTCGCGTCTTCGCGGTCGGCGGCATCGGCGCGGACCGCACCGCGGCATGGGCAGAGGCGGGCGCGGCGGGTTTTGGCTTTGGTTCCGAACTCTTCAAACCGGACTACTCGATCGACGAGGTCGCCACGCGCGCGCGAGACCTCGTCGAATCCACACGGCGCGCCATGGCTGAGCGAAACAAATAGGCCTGCGCGAAACTGTGCGGGCAAATGGGGGCTGGACGCGCATGAATCTATCCTACATCGACATCGCGGTCGTGCTGATCTACGCGGTTTCCATCTTCACGCTGGCCCAATGGGTCTCGCGCGAGAAGGTCGGGCACGTAAAAGACAGCAAGGATTACTTCCTGGCGAGCAGGAACCTACCCTGGTGGGCCATCGGCACGTCGCTGATCGCCGCCAACATTTCCGCCGAACAAATCATCGGGATGTCGGGATCGGGCTACGTCATCGGTCTCGGCATCGCATCGTATGAATGGATGTCGGCGCTGACGCTGCTGATCGTCGGCAAGTTCTTCCTTCCCATCTTCCTGAAGAACCAAATCTATACCATGCCGGAGTTTCTGCAGCGCCGTTACGGCTCCAGCGTCCGCTTCGTCATGGCGATTTTCTGGCTCGGCCTCTACATCTTCGTCAATCTCACGGCGATTTTGTGGCTGGGCGCGACCGCGGTCCATACCGTGACGGGCATCGACATCGAATACGCGATGCTGGGACTGGGCGTATTCGCGGGCGCCTATGCGCTCTATGGCGGTCTCAAGGCCGTCGCCCTGACGGACATCGTCCAGGTGACGCTGTTGGTGCTGGGCGGCCTGGTGATCGTTTACATCGCGCTTGAGAAGATCTCCGGGGGAACGGGCGTCTCGGGCGTGATCGCCGGCTTCAGCCAATTGCGAACCCAGATGCCCGCCAAATTTCACATGATCCTCTCGCCCGACAATCCGAACTACAAGGATCTACCGGGGCTGTCGGTTCTCGTCGGCGGCATGTGGATCATGAATCTGTCCTATTGGGGGTTCAATCAATACATCATCCAGCGCGCCCTGGCGGCCAAGGACACGCGCGAGGCGCAAAGCGGCATCGTCCTGGCTGCGTTCCTGAAGCTGCTGATGCCGGTGCTGGTGGTCCTGCCCGGCATCGCCGCCGGCATCCTCGCGCCGCATCTGGGCAAGGCCGACCAGGCCTACCCCTATCTGATGACCCTGCTTCCCACCGGCCTTCTCGGCCTGGTGTTCGCCGCCCTGATCGCGGCGATCGTTGCCTCCATGGGTTCGAAGATCAATTCGATCGCCACGATCTTCACCATCGATCTCTACAAACCGTTCCACGCAAACGCCAGCGAACGGACCCTCGTCGTCATCGGGCGCTTGACGGCGATCGTCGCCCTCATGCTGGCGCTTCTCACCGCCAGGCCGCTCCTCGGAAATCTGCCGCAGGCCTTCCAGTACATCCAGGAGTACACCGGCTTCGTGACGCCGGGTATCGTCGTCATCTTCCTTCTTGGCATGTTCTGGTCCCGGGCCACCACGGCCGGCGCTTTCGTTGCCGCTGTCGGGTCGGTTGCCCTTTCCTATCTTTTCAAGGTCTACACGCCCGACATCCCATTCATGAACCGGGTGGGATACGTGTTCCTTCTGTGCCTGGCGGCCGCCATGGCGGTTTCGCTGCTGCAGCGAAAACAAACCACTTCGACTATCGACGTGTCCAAAGTCGACTATTCGACAAGCTTTTCGTTCAATGCGGCGGGCGTCGTGGTGATTGCGATCCTGGTCGCGCTGTACGCGACGTTCTGGTGAGTCCATGGAGCCGATCGATACCATTCGCGTCCAGAACACGCTTGGGGAAGGCGTGCTGTGGAACGTGGAAACGCAGTCTCTGTGGTGGTCCGACATCCAGGAACGGCGGCTGTACCGTTATGATTGGAAAAACCGTTCTCAAACCGTGTTCCGCACGCCCGAGCGGCTGTGCTCCTTTGGATTTGTGCAAGATCGCGCAAGCCTGATCGCGGCCTTTGAGAGCGGCCTGGCGCTTTACGATCCGGCCGACGGAACAACGATCTGGCTGTCGCGGCCGCAAGCCGGCGCCGCCGGTATCCGCTTCAACGACGGTCGGGTCGACCGCCAGGGGCGATTCTGGGCCGGCACAATGGGCGAGACGCAGGCCAGATGGGGTCAGGCAAATCTATATTGTCTCGACAGCGACGGGCATGCGCACCGGCGCGAACGCAACATCGCGATCTCCAACGGCATCTGCTGGAGTCCGGACGGAAGCCGCTTCTACTTTGCGGACTCTCCAAAGCACACCATTTCTGTCTACGACTTCGATTTGGCAAGCGGGGAGATCTCCAACCGCCGCACCTTTGTCGAAACGCCGGAAGGCGCCTCTCCGGACGGGGCCAATGTCGATGCGGAAGGTTTCCTCTGGAGCGCCCATTGGGGCGCCGGCCGCGTCGTTCGCTATGCGCCGGACGGCCGGATAGACCGCGTTCTGACCGTCCCCGCCAGTCAGCCGACATGCCTCGCGTTCGGCGGCCCCAACCTCGATCTGCTGTTCGTCACCTCGGCGCGCGACGGTTTGCGACACGACCAGCTCGCCCGCCAACCTAGCGCCGGGGATGTCTTTGTGTACAAGATAGGCATCGCTGGGTTGCCCGATCAGCGATATATCCTCAATGATGGCAGAATTGATCCTTCGGACGCGGTCCGAGGAAAGACAAATGAAGGTTCCCGCACGCAGCCGAAACTTGACACATAGTATCGTCGAGGGCTTGGGCATCGCCATTGTTACCGGTACCTATTCGGAGAAGAACCCTTTTCCGTTTGAAGCTGAACTTTGCACGCAGTACGGCGCGAGCCGCAGCGTCCTTCGCGAAGCGGTAAAAATGCTGACGGCAAAGGGTCTCCTCAGCGCGCGCCCGCGCCAAGGCACTTGGGTCCAGCCCGAGTCGAATTGGAACTTGCTCGATCCAGACGTCTTGCGCTGGCTTCTGTCCCGGAAATTTTCCTTTTCGCTACTCATCGAGTTCGCGCAAATTCGTTTGGCGGTTGAACCGAAGGCGGCGGCGCTCGCCGCCCGCGTCGCCGGCCCCGAGCAGAAGAAAGCCGTCAACGACGCCATCAACCGCATGATCGCGGCCGAGCGCGGAGACGACGACCCCCTGGAGTCGGATATAGCGTTCCACGCATCCATTCTGAGAGCCAGCGGCAATCGTTTCTATTTGCAATTGCTGGAACTGATCGACACGGCATTGCGGTTCAGCATTCGCATGACGAACCGCCAGAAAGGCGTTCGCCTTGCCAGCGTGAGCGACCACAAGAAGGTTTCGGACGCCATCATCATGGGCCATGCCGCGAAAGCCGAGGCCGCAATGGACTATCTCATTCAGGAGACGCTCGATTTGATTCGAAAGGCGCAGGCGGACAATGCGCCCAAAAGATAACTGACGATGCCCGCCTCGCCATCGCTAACAAAGCCAAAGCGTTGTTTTTTCGTCCGCCGAGGGGATGCACGGTGATCACGCCCCGCCGCGGCCAGAACCTCACCTACAGCATCGCGCAAGACCTCGGTATCGCGATCGTCACGGAAACCTATTCGGATCAGAGTCGGTTTCCGGTCGAGGCCGAGCTTTGCAGAAGATATGGCGTAAGCCGCAGCATATTGCGTGAAGCTGTGAAGATGCTGACCGCCAAGGGGCTGCTCAGTTCCAGGCCCCGGCAGGGCACGTGGATTCAGAAGGAAGACAAATGGAACCTTCTGGATCCCGACGTTTTGCGATGGACCTTGGAGCGCAAATTCTCCTTCTCGTTACTGATAGAATTCATGCAGGTCCGATTGGCCGTCGAGCCGAAGGCTGCCGCACTGGCCGCGGCCAATGCGCATCCCGACGAGAAAGCGGCGATTTCCCACGCGATCCAGCAAATGATCGATTCCGAGCGGCAGCAGGAAGATCCCCTGGAGCCAGACATTGCATTCCACGTTGCGATCTTGCGCGCCAGCGGCAACCGATTTTTCGCACAGCTCTCCGAACTCATAGAGACGGCCCTACGCTTCAGCATTCGCATGACAAACCGGCAGACCGGCGTGCGAAGCGTTCCGGAACACAAGGCAATCTCCGACGCCATCGCCGCGGGCCAGGCAACACAAGCCGAGCGCGCGATGGAGGCTCTGATCGTCGCCGCGTTGGCCGAGGTCCGCAAAGCGGAAATTGCCGGCTCGCCGCGGGCGCGCATTCGCGGATTGAAGGCGCAGGCATCCCATCCGTAGAATAAGTATGATAAAATACTTCGGCGCGGCTGACGCAAGAGGGCTTGAGCGATGTCGACCGAAAGATTCAGTTGCCTGGCTCTGGCCATGGCGTTCTCGGCGCTGATCTGGCCTGTGCTCGCGACTGCGGCCGAACCCCAGGCCGTTCTTCTTTGGCCCAATGGCGCGCCCGGCTCGGAAGGAAAGACCACCGAAGAAGCCGTTCGCCTGACGCCGCAAGGCGAACGCATCGTTTCGGCCGTACACCATCCCTCTATCACGCCGTATCTTCCCCGCCAGGACATCGCCACCGGCGCAGCGGTCATTGTCGTTCCAGGCGGCGGGCACCGCGAACTCTGGATGGATCACGAGGGCTACCGGGTCGCGCAATGGCTCGGCGATCACGGCATTGCCGCGTTTGTGCTGAAATATCGCTTGGCGCGCGAAGACGGCTCGACCTACACGGTCGAAGGCAATGCGCTCGCCGATGTGCAGCGGGCGATCCGCCTGGTGCGTAGCCGCGCCGTCGCGTGGCATATAGCACCCGGCAAGATCGGCGTCATCGGATTTTCCGCCGGCGGCGAATTGGCCGTCCTGGCGGGTACGCGCTTCGACACGGGAAACATGGATGCAGTCGACCCGATAGATCGCGAAAGCGCCAAGCCCGCTTTCATGGGGCTTCTCTATCCGTCGCTTCCGTCCGTCTTGGCCGTGACGGGCGATACACCCGCCACCTTCCTGCTGTATGGGGCAGACGATTCGCCGGCCATTTCCGAAGGTTCATCCACGCTCTACCAGAAGCTTCGGCAGGCCGGCGTGTCCGCCGAGCTGCACATCCTGGCCGGCGTCGGACATGGCTTCGGCATTCGCGCCAGCAACCCGCCGAACGTGGCCAACTGGACAACGCTTTTCCACGACTGGCTCGGCGGGCGTGGTCTTCTGAGCGACAAATAGGGTCGAGGACTTCGATTGCCAAATTGTGAGGGCCGTCATGCCAGTCCACAGCACACCGCCTTCACCTCGGCAGCTGGGCCAACTCGCGTTACTACTCGCCTGCCTTTCGCTGACAACGGTCCCCGCGGCGGCGCAACTGAGCCCGCAGATGCGCGGCGGGATTGCAGGCGCGCTTCCGGTCCCGCCCTATTCGAACGGAGAACGCGCCGTCGCCGTGCAGCGCTTATTGAACCTGCAAACGCCGCCGATTCTCGACGCCCCGATTTCCCTCACGCCCAACGCGCCATACGCGGCAGATGGCAGCCGTCTGTCATTCTGGAAGCCGTCCTTCGTTCTCGGTACCGCCGCCGGTGGCGAGGCCGGCATCAATTTTTGGGGCATCTACGACGAGGGTCACGTGAATATCGCTTTCACCCCGATATCGGCCAAGCGCTACGTGGTGGACTGTCGCCTGATCTCAAGCGGAAGCGTCACCTACAAGATATATTCAGGTGACGGCATCGAACCGCGCAAACAAAGTGAGATGCCGCTGATCGACAATCACCTGGTATTGGTCGTCGCGGGTACCGCCGAAGGGCAGCCACTTTCCATGGAACTGTGGCCGACGCCCACTACCGAGACCATGGGGTTTCTAGGTTGTGAACTGAGCCTGATTGAATGACGGCCAACGCGGAATGATCCGCCGCAGCAGCAGAGGAGACACGCATGAAGATCCAAAATGTGGTTCTCACGTTGGAACTCTTGTTATGTGGCATGCTTGTCGCCGGTGCGGCTGCCAGTGTGCCGGTGGGCGACGATGTCTGTCTGAATGCGAGCGATATCGATCATACTTCCGTCGTCAGCGATCGGGTCATTCTCTTCCATTTGAAGTCGGGCAAGATCATGAAGAATACGCTTCGAACGGCCTGTCCCGGTCTGCGTTTTGAACACGCCTTCACGGACGAGGTCCGAGGTGGCCAGATTTGCTCGAACCGGCAGACCATCCAGGTGATCCATAGGGACATACCTTGTTATCTTGGCGCATTCAGCCCTTATGAAGCTGACCCACCACATGATGCCGCGCCGAACTGACGACGCGCCTTAAGTGCGGTTCAACGTGTTCGACAACATCGCCTTCATTTGCGTGGCGAGTTCGGGGGTCATTGGCCCCGCCACTCCCTGTCGCTGCGAAGGAAGATGCGCCGCGGGTTCGCCGTTCAGGCGAAAGACATAGTGCTCGAACATGGCGCGCCATGCCTTGCGCTGGTCCAAGGGCAAAGCCGCCAGTGCGAGCATCCCGTGAAACAGGCTATCGAACGGCGCAGCGTAATGCGCCGGCGCGGAGTTCCACCAGTAGTTCACCAGGATATTGAACCCCTCGAGCGATTCGACGTGATGCCACCAAAGATAGGGAATATAAAGCGCATCCCCCGGCGCAAGGTCCGCGACCTGCGCGTTCGCCAGCGCAACCCTGAAGCGCGGGTATCGCACGAAGTCCGGCGCCGTGACGGACACCATGCTGACGGGCGCGCCCGCCGGCGTCAGCTCGAAAGGACCGATGTACAGATTTGAAACCTGATCGGGCGGAAACACCGTGAAGCGCCTGCGTCCGGCGACCACGCAGGCGATGTTCTGCGCCGGATCGAAATGCGTCGCCACCGTGATCGCATTGCCGATCCAGATGCGTGGCGTCACGCTGGCGTGCAGCAGCGGATTGACGTTCTCGCGCGCGAAGCCGGGCAGATGGTCCTGCACGGAGGTGGCCTGGACAGCCATTGCGGGCGGATTGGGGTCGTCCTGATGTGCCAGCAGGCGCGCGAGCGCGGCGCTCAGCGGCTCCTTGTGCCGCTCGAAGTTCAGTCCACTCATGTCGGCGTTGTAGAAGAAGTGGCCCTTGATGGCGGGCGGTCCCAGCAGAGTTTGGACCGTCTCTGCCGCCTCGAACCCATCGAGGTATGCGCAGGCCGCTTGTGGCGAGGACTGCCCGGCCTGGACGGCGGGCCAATTTCCGACAAGCCCTCTCAGGACAGCCGGCTCGCATTTGGGGACAATGACATCGCGAAAGGTGGCGATGTCGACGTCTTGCCATTCCGCTACTACGCGCAACGCGTCGGTCATGCTGTGCCATCTCGTGGCGGGCGGCCACGGCCCTACCGTCTGGAATGCCCACCTGGCTTCCGCGGCGGACGCCCGCCGGGGAGCAGTCGCATACGGTACTGCGCCACGACGTCGGCTTCCACCAGTTCTGCGGTCTGATCGCCGGCGACCATCGCAGATACGCCGCCATCGAGATAGATCGGCGCGCCCTGGCGCAGCGGCAATATCGTCAGCGTCAGGGGCGTTTTTATCTCCTGGCCGAACCGCTTGAGGCCTACCTCCCAGACGCTGCCATTGAGGAAGTGGTCGTCGATCATGGTGGCCCCGGAGAACAGGCGCGCGACGTCGCCACGGGCCTTGATCCGCAGGAAGCCATCGCTCAAACCGGCAAGGGATTGCGGCGGAATGGAAATCGTCCATGCCGCGGACCGGCCAAATGTCTCAGGCGCCGGCTCCACTGCCGTGTTCGACGGTCCCGTCAGGGCCAGTGGCGGAACGGGCCCCGCGTCGCGAACCTTGGCCACGACAATCGCGATCTTGCGCTCGGGCGCCCGCGCTCCGAAGACCTGGAACACGCCGTCGCGGCCGGCCGCGCGCAGCGGCAAGTCGGCGGCGGGAGGCGCGGCGAGCGCGGGGTAGAACGACACCGCAAAGTCGGGCTGCCCGGTCGACAGAAGCGTCAGACCGTCGGACTCCGAAAAGAGTTGCGCGTCGCTCAGCACCAGATGCGGCCCGCCGGCAAACGGAACCAGCGACAAATCTTCCACCTGGCTCGAGCTCAGGGTCAGAAGTCGGATCAGGCGGCCGTCGGACATCTTGATGTCGATCGTGGCGCTCGTACCCGGCTGGACACCGGTGACCACATATCGGCCCGCCGCGCCGTCATGCGTGACGCTGCCGGATTGCGCCGCGACGCTGGCCACGTTCCGGTCGGCAAGGGCGAACTCCGCCGCGATGCCGCTCTGCGCGCCAAAGACGAACACCGAAACTGCGCCGTCCTGGAGGCGCGTGATGGGTTGCGCCGTCGCGTAGATCAGCCTTGCCTGCGTCAGGTCCAGATTGATCGGCCAGATGAAGTAGGCGCCCGAAGGAATATCGATCGGCCGGCTTGGAAACGTCACGGTGCCCGAGGGCAGGGTCACGGCGAACTGCACGTCCTTCTGTACTGCCATCGCATACTGACGAACATAGTTGTTGACGAACAAAAATCCTTTGTCGCCCAAGCTGCGCACGGAGAAGCGCGGCGTGAGGAGGTCCGCGCTGTCTTTCGACAACAGGTCGGGCTGGTGCACCGTCATCGGCGCCAGATCCGCGCCGAAGGCCTGCAGGAAATAATGCACGGGCCTGATCTTGTTGAGCACCGCGTGCTGCTGGCCATAGGCCCCCAGCGGCGCCTGAAAATCGTAGTCGATCAGCGGCAGATCGTTGTAGGCGCCTATCGAGGTGTTTTCCTCCAGCGATCCATGATCCGGCGAATTTTGCCCGCCGTGAAACATGTAATAGCCGTAGAGATTGACGCCCGAGCCCAGTTCGACGGGGAGCATAGCGGCGGTGTCGTCGGGCTGCATGATCGGCCTGCGACGATACATGGTGGGAACGCCGCCACCGAATTCCGCACCCAGAAAAGGCGTGTGCTCGGCCTCCATCTCGGCATCGCCCCGAGTGGTGTTCTGTGTTTCGGCGCCGAGATTACCGGCCACCCGGCTCTGGAAGCGGAACGCATAGGTCTCCGCCGGCGGCAATTTCGTCGTCGTCAGGCCCCAGGGTTGATCGGCGTAACCGCCTTCCAACGGCGCCACTTCATGTTCCGGAAAGACCGTGTTGTCCCATCCTGTCACCGTATAAAGCGGAAGGTCGAAGCCTTCCGAGAGCGCGAGCGTCTTCAGCGCAGCGATGTGCTCCCGTCCGCGCCCCGGCCCGGTGATGTTGTATTCGTTCTCCAGCTGCATGCCGATGATCGGACCGCCATCTTTCCAGAGAAGCCCTTTGAGCTGCTTGGCGATTTCGCCCCAATAACGTCCGACATAGCGAAGATAGGTCGGATCGTTGCTGCGCGTCGGCATCGCCCGCACCACCCAGTCCGGAATGCCGCCGAAGCGTGCTTCGGAATGGACCCAGGGACCAGGACGGATCATCACCTTGAGGCCGAGCTTCTGGCACAGCGTCACGAAGCGCCTGAGGTCGCGATCTCCGGTCCAGATAAACCGTCCCTGGTCCTCTTCGTGGTGATTCCAGAAAATATAGGTCGAGACGATGCTGACGCCCGCGGCCTTCATCTTCCGAAGCTCGTCCTCCCAATATCGATTGGGGATGCGCGTGTAATGAATTTCACCCATGACCGGCAGCCAGGGCTTTCCATCGAGCGTCAAATAGCGATTGTTGATGCCAATGACGCTGCCGTTGGGCGCCACGCTGGTGCCGAAGTGCAGATAGCCCGTCTCTGGGGCGGGCGGCTGCTGTCGCGCATCGACGGTGAGCATTGCCGCGCGGACGGGGACCAGGCCGCAGACCAGCAATAGGCCAAACCCCACGATCGCCCAGCGAATCACCCTCATTGGCTTGTCTCCCCCGTGCCGTCCGTACTCGTTCCGCGCTCCTGCAAACTGCTGCTCGACGCGGCGGGCCGTAGTGTTTAATTATCATACAAATCATATTGTCGGCCGGATGCAAGCCCGGCGTTGCCTCTTCGCACGTGCGAACAAAGTGAGGAGTTCTCGATGCGCTACCTGCCGCTTGGCCATACCGGACTGTTCGTATCGGAGATTTGCCTTGGCACCATGACCTTCGGGGGCAAGGGGGCGATGTTCGAAATGATGGGAAAGCTGCAACAGAAGGAAGTCACCGATATCGTCAGCCGCTCCATCGCGACGGGCGTCAACTTCATCGACACCGCCGACATGTATTCCGACGGCCTGTCGGAACAGCTTCTCGGCACGGCGCTGAAGGAAGCTGGCTGCAAGCGGTCCGATGTCGTCGTGGCGACCAAATTCTATGGCCGGATGGGTCCCGGACCGAACGACATCGGCGCTTCGCGCGGTCACATCATGGACTCGGTCGAACGCAGTCTCGAACGGCTGCAGACGGATCACATCGACCTGTATCAAGTTCACGCCCAGGACATGGTCACGCCCGTGGAGGAAACACTGCGCGCGCTGGACGATCTCGTCTCGCGCGGCCTGGTTCGCTACATCGGCTGCTCGAACTGGCAGGCCTGGCGCATCATGAAGGCGATGGGCATCTCCGAGCGCCGCGGCTTTGCCCGCTTCGCGACCGTCCAGTCGTTTTATTCGCTGGCGGGCCGGGGCGTGGAGCGTGAGATCGTGCCCATGCTGGAAGATCAGGAGATGGGCCTGATGGTATGGAGCCCTCTTGCCTACGGTATCCTGTCGGGAAAATTCGGACCCGGCAGCGCCGGTCCCGAAGGTGCACGGCGCACGCTGTTCGATTTTCCACCGGTAGACAAGGAACGCGTCTGGAAGATCGTTGACGCCATGCGCGAGATCGGTGCGCCAAAGGGCGCCTCGCCCGCCCGCGTGGCGATCGCATGGGTATTGTCGAAGCCTTTCGTCACCAGCGTCATCGTCGGCGTGAAGTCCGTGGAGCAGTTGGAGGACAATCTGGCGGCGTCGCAATTGGTGCTTGCGCCGGAAGAGCTTCAGCGGCTGGACGATTTGAGCGCCCTGCCGCCGGAATATCCGGGATGGATGGTCGTCCGGCAAAACAACGGGCGTCGTCCGGACGTCAAATAGCCAGAAGCATTGGGGGAAAGCCAAATGGCGTCGCATTTCATGTTCGCTGACCGGCGCAGTCCGGCGGCATTTTGGATCGGCTCGGGGTTCGTCACCGCCGGTGTTTTGCTGCACATTCCCATGTTCCTCATGGGACGGAACATGAACTACATGCTGGCCGGCATGCCGATGGATCCCGGCATGTATTGGGGCATGGCCGCGATCATCGCGGGTATCGCCGCCGCGGCTTACGGCCTGGTACCCCGAAGCGCGAGCGAGCACGCCTTCGGTGCACATGAGCGGATCGCCGCGCCGGAGGACGCACCGCTCACACTCGCCCATTGGCTGGCCGCCGGTGCGCTGGCCCTGGCGCTCATCATCGACATCATGAAACCGGCGAGCCTCGGCTTCGTGACTCCCGGCATGCGCGTCGAGTACAACATCACCAAGGCCATGGTCGCACTCCTACCCTTCGCGGCACTGGTCGGCACGGTGGTCGGTTCTTTCGTTTGGGGCGTGCTGGCCGACATCTACGGACGCCGCGCCACGATTCTTCTATCTTCCGTGATGTTCATAGGCACATCCATTTGCGGCGCCATGCCGTCGTTCTGGTGGAACGTCGGAATGTGCTTTCTCATGGGTGCCGCCGCGGGCGGGATGCTGCCGGTCGCTTACGCCCTGCTGGCGGAGATCATGCCGACGAAGCATCGCGGCTGGAGCCTGGTGATTGTCGGCGGCATCGGCGCAGTGGGCGGCTATTTCGCCGCCTCTGGCCTCTCCGCCTTGCTGCAGCCGATCTATGGCTGGCGAATCATGTGGTTCCTGAACCTGCCGTCCGGCGCGCTGCTCATCGGCCTCAGCGCCTTTATTCCGGAATCGGCGCGGTTCCTCATGCATATCGGCCAGGCGGCCGAAGCGCGCGCCGTATTGAAGCGTTTCGGCTCGGTCGTCGTCACCGAGACCGAGAATTGGGACGACGAGGCGGCGGCGGATCATTCGCAACTGCCGCCGGCCGACAAGCGCTATCTGGGCACAACGACGGCGCTCACCTTCGCCGCGCTGGCTTGGGGCTTCGTCAATTTCGGATTGCTGCTTTGGCTCCCCACCGAACTCATTGCCGAAGGCCGCAGCATGGGGCTTGCCGCGACGATTATCGCCAAATCCTCGCTGATCGCCGCGCCCATGGTGTTCGTCGCGGCCTATCTTTACAGCGTCTGGAGCACGAAATGGTCCCTGATCGCCATGATCGGCATCACCGCACTCGGCTTGCTGACGGTGATGCTGCGCCAGAGTGGCCTGCCCGCGCTGTCCAACCCGTTGGTACCGGTCGCCCTTCTGATCGTCGGCGCGACCGGGATCATTTCGATCCTGCTGCCTTACGCCTCCGAGAACTATCCGCTCAGAATTCGGGGCCGCGCCACAGGCTGGGTGGCAGGCTGCAGCAAGCTCGGTGGATTGCTGGCGCAAGGGCTGAGCGTGCTGGCTGCGGTGCCCACGCTCGGCATCGCTGCGCTCCTGATCCTGATTCCCGCCGGACTCGCGCTCGTGCTGATCGCCCTATTCGGGCGCGAAACGCGCGGGCGCGATTTGCGCGAGCTCGAGCGCTAGCCGCGATCGGCGACCTCGATCCGAATCTCGGAACTCGCTAGTCCCGCCGAAGTGGCGGTGAGAGTCATGCTGCCCGGGCGGGCTTGGGACTGCAGAAGAACAAGCGCCAAACCGTTGAACGCCTTGCGGCGATCGCCCTGGTAGGATTCGACGCTGTCGGGTTGGCCATTGTCGACGCCGATAATGCGTCCCTCCCCACGAAGCTTGAACAGAACTTCGTTGGCGGCCGTTGGAACCAGCAAGCCGTCGCGATCGACGATCTCCACCTTCACATGGGCGACGTCGCCGCCGCCGCTCTCGATCAGGTCGCGATCGCCGGTCAGCCTCACTGCGGCCGGCTCGCCCGTCGTCTTCACCTCGAACGTCGAAACCACCTGGCCGTCCTTCGTGCCGACGGCGCGCAGCGTTCCGGCCCGGTAAGGCACGTCCCATGACAAATGCAGATCGGCGGTCGTCTGCAGGGCCTTGGCGCGATCGGGATAGGTGCCCCATTGCTTCACCATGCCGGGACGCGGGAAGGCATAGCCCTTCACGCCCATGCTCCTGCCGTTCAGGAAAAGCTCGACCGTGTCGCAATTGGTATAACAGCGGACCACGACGATCTCATCCTCATGGCCCGCCCAGTTCCAGTGCGGAAAGAGGTGGAGGACGGGCCGCTCGCTCCATTGGCTCTGGTAGAAATAATACCCGTCCTTCGCAAAGCCGCAGGTATCCAGCACGCCGCTGACGGCAAGCTTGTAAGGCCAGCGGGCTTCACCGAGATAGTCGATCCCCGTCCACATGAAATCGCCACTGACATAGTCGTAGGTCTGAACGAATTTCTGGAGCTGCTCCACCTCGATGTCGCGGTTTTGGGCGCGC